>Ga0172373_10001308_pt1 | contig 40478 bp, 35 predicted proteins | sample Lak10m_2_FD_114546 | JGI IMG/M metagenome (GOLD analysis project Ga0172373, IMG submission 114546) | Freshwater microbial communities from Kabuno Bay, South-Kivu, Congo - kab_092012_10m | ecosystem: Environmental > Aquatic > Freshwater > Lake | place: Democratic Republic of the Congo... | reverse complement strand
CGATGATAATGAACTTCTTTCAAAATCTCTGGCGCAAGGTCTAGGTGAATAGTCATTTTGCCATTTTATCAGACCCGCAACCACCCCGTTTTAAAACCGCAATTTGTGACCGTGTTCAGTATACCCACCACCTCTTTCACATCCCCAGCGCGAATCTTGATCATGATATATGCCTTCATATCTGCTCCTTTTGACTACCTTTTGCACACAGGAAAATGGCACAAAGAACGACGATTACTTGACCTGTCTCGCCAATAACATTTCTAATGGTAACAGAAATTAGGTTATTTATGTGCCGTTTATACGCGACCCTGCTATTCGCCTGGTGTGGCGGGCTTTTTCCTTCCAAGCCACGCGCCGATGCCGGCTGCAAACAAAGCTACTAAAACAATTACCCCAACCATTAATTCCCCGCTTTGGCGTGAAGCGGGCGGTGTTGGGATGGGCGTTGGCGTGAGTGTGGCTGTCGGCGTAGCGGGCACCGTAGGCGTGGAGGTTGGTATGCCCAGTGTGGCGGTTGCCGCCGGCAAGGTTGGAGTGGCGGTGTCAGGCGCGGGCTGAAAGACCAGCAATTTTTGGCCTTCAAATATTTCATCTGTTGCGAGTCGGTTCAGCAACTTTAATTCTTCCACCGTTGTGTTGTAAGCCAGCGCAATACTCCACAAGCCTTCACCCTTTTTTACAACATGAAATATCTCGCCATTTTCCATTGGCGTGCTGAGAGACACTACGATCGCTGGAGTCCCAAAGCCTCCTGCAGTGGCGATCACAAACTCCAAAGCGGATGGAGTTGATAAGGCAGTTGTTGCAACCCCGGTTATTGCGGCTGCATTCGTTGAAGCAGTGGTGGTGGGAATTGCGTCTCCCTCCGAGCCTGCTACAAGAACATAAAATGTGATTCCAGTCACTGTGGATTCCCCCACCCCAACATCCTCAAAGGTTGGCGAAAGCATGGTTTCTGAATTTGCGGCATCCCCTTTCCAGAAAGTCACAATACCAATCGGCGACAGATTTGCGCCAGAGTGAATATTCTCGCCAAAGTTGCCACCCGATGAAAGATCGCCGCCCACCGCATACCCTGCATCAATCGCCCGCTGGTACGGACGACTCCCGTCCGCGCCAAAATGCGTGATGATGCCTTTCGTGGCGAGATAATCCGCGTGACGCTGGGCGACATCCATCAGAATGGGATTCACTTTATAAGCTGGGAGTCCGTTCGTGGCGCGCAGGGCGTTGACTTCATCAATAAGTCCCTGGGCAGCGTGGTTCGGGGAAAAATGTTCAGGCCGGGCAATCACCTGCTCGGACGGAAACAGGCCGACGATTAAAGAAAGAAGCGGGATCAACATCCAATAAGAAAAACGTTTCATAGTGCTGAAATTATACCTTTCCAAAAAAATCGAGTCTGGGTAAAATTATATATAATATATAATTTCAGGAGATAGTTCTCATGCCAGGTTTCACCCCAGGTCGCCGCTATCAACCGCCGTTCATGCCGTTCAAACGCCAGCCATTCAAAAAACGAGTGCTCGCAAAAATTGAACTCGCCATCAAGAGCCCGCTCTTCGGATGCCGCATGTGCGGCAACTGTCTCCTGCAGGAAACCGCATTCATCTGCCCGATGGAATGTCCGAAGGGATTGCGCAATGGGCCATGCGGCGGCTCGACCCCTGAAAAATGTTACGTGGATGAGTCGCGTCCATGCATTTGGTACAAGATCTTCGACCGCTCTTTCAAGCTGGGGCGCGAAGCCTTGCTGCTTGAAGTGCTGCCGCCATTGGATTGGGAAAAAACGGGGACGGAAGCGTGGGGCGACGTTTTTGTGCAGGCGAAAAAAGTGGGCTTGAAAAATATTGCAGCGGGTCTTTCTTCGGGTGAAGCTGGTTCGGTTTCGAAGACAATGGATTCCATCTTTCGACCTGTCCGCCAGCCTGAGTGGTGGCAGGGGGACGCACTCTACCATGCGCCGAAATACACAGATCCTGTTTCAGAACTTGAACGAAGACTCAAAGCTGGCGAGTTTGTTGTCGCCGCCGAGATCGCCCCTCCCATCTCCGCCAATACTGACAAATTAAAACAGAACATTGAGCTGCTCAAGCCGCATGTGGCCGCAATCAACTTTACCGACAGCCCGTCTGCGATCCCGCGCATGTCATCCTGGGCATGCAGCAAATTTGCATTGGACCTGGGTGCTGAGCCTGTGATGCAAATCACGGCGCGTGATAATACACGCGTCAGCTTGCAATCCAGCGTACTGGGGGCAACATCGCTTGGTGTGCGAAATGTTCTTTGTCTGACGGGTGATAGCATGGTGCTCGGCCCCTCCCCCCGCGGGCGAATGGACATCGTGGATGTGGACAGCATTCAAATGCTGTGGATCCTGCGGCGTCTGCGCGATGAAGGCAAATACCTCGACGGGCGCGAGATCAAAGCTCCCCCACAATACTTCCTCGGTGCGGCAGCTTCACCGTTTGCGTCTAATATGAAGTTCCAGGCGTTACGCGAACAGAAAAAGGTCAATGCCGGGGCGCAATTCTTCCAGACCAATGTTGTCTTTGACGCCGATGCCATCGACGACTGGCTGAACGAAATGGCCAAACGCGATATTCTAAACAAGGTTTACATCATGATCGGCCTCACACCGCTCAGGAATTACAAAACCGCCGCGTACATGAATAACAAAATCCCAGGTGTGTTCATCCCTGAAAAGATCATGAAACGGATGGAAGCTGCCAAAGACAAGGGCAATGAGCAGGAAGAAGGTGTGCAAATTACACTGGAGTTGATCGAAAAGATCAAGTCTAAACAAGGCGTGCATGGCATCCATTTGATGGCTGTCGGCTGGGAAGATGTTGTACCGCGAATCGTAAAAGAAAGTTTGGGACGGTAGAGTTGGTATATACTTGGGCGAACCATGCCCGTCTCAGCCTTTGAAATTCGTGTTTGTTTGTCCTGCAGATTGCGCTACCCGATCACTGAGGGAAGTTCATTCGGCGTCCGCTGCCCGCACTGCCTCGGCGAGACGGAAGTTACGTTAACAAAAAAGATCGATACCGAAAAAACTTCTATGGAAGATGGGAAATCTAAAAAATATTTCCATCTCGCAGTTCTGCTTGATAATATCCGCTCGGCTTGGAATGTCGGTTCCATTTTGCGGAGCGCAGACGGTTTCGGGCTTGAACATGCCTATTTATGCGGGATCACTCCCACCCCCAAAAATGAAGCGGTGACAAAGACCTCGCTCGGCGCGGAGGACTTTGTCGCCTGGTCAGAACATAAAAATGCATTGGACTTGGTTGGCACATTAAAACAAGAGGGGTGGAAAATTTACGCACTTGAAGAAACAAAAAAAGCGGCTGATATCCGAAGCCTAAAAACGAATCTCAAGGAGAAAGCAGTTCTCATCCTCGGTAGCGAAGTAACGGGAGTGGACCCTGACTTGCTCAAAATGGCGGATGAGATCATTTCCATCCCAATGCGGGGCGGAAAACGTTCGTTCAATGTTTCCGTCGCTTTTGCAATAGCGGCTTATGCGCTTCGCTACGCTGTGCCTCAAAAGACTACTTCAAGATCGAAGACAAAACCTCGAACCACATCTGGGCGATGATGTCATAGCCAGCTTGATTCGGGTGGTTACCATCATCATACAAAGTAGCCGGGTTGGTAAAAATATCCGTTGAATAAAAATCAACAGTTAATGCACCGTATTGTTCAGCTTTTTGCGAGATCACCTCGTTATAATGCTGCACCTGCACAGACATCTGACCCAACTCATCTTTTGTAATGGACGTGAAGGCCTCACCCCTGATCGCGACTGGCCGTTTAGACTGATCATCCAGCAAGGCGATGATTACTTGCGCCCCAGCAATACGCAATTCAGACAGGATCGTATCCAAATTAGCGGAAAACCGTTGAAGGTCCGCAGATTCGGCCACGGCGTCTAAACCCCATCCATATTCATACAAATACCAAAGGTCATTGCTGCCAATCCATACAAAGACAACTGAACCTCGTCCCTGATCAGTGGCAGCCTTCACTTCAGCTTTTGCGCGTGTCAACTGGCTGGGCAGTCCCTGATCTCCGTTGATCAACGCATCCGAACTCCAGCCCGATTGACCAAAATTAGTCAATGAGGATCCTGGCCGAATAGAGGTGATCATTTCCAGAACACGGCCTGGGTAGCCGCGCCCGGTATCATCTCCGTCACCTTGCGTCAAACTATCGCCAATGGCGATTATGCTAATCGGTCCTGCAGGAAGCGGAGAGGCTGGCAAAAAAACAAATGGCTGGGTAGGTGTAGGCAGGCTAGGCGTTGGCGATGCAATTATCAAGTTTTCAGACGGAATGGCCGTTGCGGTTTCAAGCGCCGCAAAGTTGATTTCCTGTGAAGGTACAGGCGTTGCAGGGATTTCCTGCAAACAAGCCGACAACAACAAGGCTGTCAATAAATAGAAGCGTTTCATGTTCGTTTACAACACTCCATCTCTCAGGTTTTTAGCGAGTTTATTTCACACAAGTGTACTCCAAGCAAACGGGTTTTGCTACTTTTCAAAAACCCCAGCGTATACAAATCTGTAAAAGAAAAGGAGTAAACATGACTACACAAAGACAAGCATTAAGAAGGTCAAAGAACAATCGCATGGTCGCCGGCGTGTGCGGCGGTTTGGCCGAGTTTTTCGGGATCAATTCCTTCTGGTTCCGTCTCGCCTTTTTCATCGCCTTTTTACCCGGCGGCGTACCAGGCATTCTGGTCTACTTGATCGCTATGATCATGATCCCATCCGAGTAACCCAGCGCAAAGTGACGATTCGTCAACAGACCCTCATGCGAGGGTCTGTTTTTACAGCTTTTTGTAAGGCAGGCGTGAGACCGCCATTATTTTTTCATATTCACCCACAGCCCAATTCCGAACTGCCCCACAGACTGGATGAACAGATCATAGGTGTAGATCTCCTCACGATTACGGAAAGGGTTGTAGATACGAACCCAACCACTATTGCCGACAGGAATAACATCTTCAAGAATAATCCAGTGACGGGTAGTATTGCCGCCAGAAACCTTCCCGCACAACTTTCCATTAGCTTTGAAAATACCTACCCCCGAAAAAGCCATTTTCCCTTCCTGTAACTGAGCTAACAGCCGTATGGGCGAAACTGGCGTAACACTTGGCGCATAGCGGTATTCTTCAAACTCCAAGGAATACAACGATAGCATAGCCTTAACGTCACCCAGACCCGTGCCGTCATCCGTGCGCATGATCTCAGATACCTTGGCATCATTAGCGATCTTCCATTTTTTCAACAAGGGGATCACATCCACGCCTGCGAGAGTGGCAGCGCAAAATTCGCCGCACAGGTTGTGATGGATCTTATGCTTATCGAAGGCATTGAAAATATCAATGTATTGGTATCCACTCCTGTTCGCAGCAATAGCCTCCGCAATTTCAGGGTCGGCGGGGTGACGAAGGATTGGGGTCGTTAAATCAAACTGGCTAACTCCATTAGCCTCGATGGCAGGGTCATTTTCTTCAGATGGAAACACATACGGGTCAAGCAAGTCAGCCTTATACCATCCTGTGATCATCTTATTGGCCTTGTACAACCGCACTTCATACCAGGTTTTGTATTTTGATTCCTGGTCGTTTCGCTTAACCTGCCCTGTCCATTGCAGAATATCGCTCTCAATTGCCCACCCCAAATGCCCTTTATTCTGCGAAGCATCTGCATATATCATCTCTGGGCGAAGAGTCCACATATCCATGCCGCCGCGAAGTATCACAAGCCACTCTTCGATCGACGCTTCATCCTGCCGATTGCCGGCAGACAGGCTTGCCAGCCACGAATCCCATTCACTTTTTCTTTGTTCCAGCGCGCTTCGAATCCCGTCCTTAATTGCCTGCTGTTCCCCAGACTTTACCCTCCCCCAAACATTCTCCGGTATCCAGCGAGGCTGATCTGGGGTATTGTGCCATGCAAGCAAGTCTGCCGCTTTGACAGAACGTGGAACCGCGGGAAGTTTTTCTCCCGTCTCAAATTTTATGGATGGAAAAATCCCATCTTCGGCAGGCGGCAATGCAAGCGCATCCCGCGAAACCCAGCCTGGGATGGCATGCATTGCGCGGGACGCTTTGATCTTCAGCCACGCTCCCTGATCCTCAAGAATCTCCACCGCTGTGGACGACCCAAGAGACTCTGTAAACTGGGCGTTCGGCAAAGGCTCTTCGCGCAATTGAACTGAAGCTCGTACTCTGGCTATTGTCGACATGCTGCCTCCATATATGTTTGAAATCAAATTTGAATAAATTTATTATTGCACAAATAGGCAGCTTTTAAACAATCAATTTTCATTGAAAATAAAAAATCGCCGATCTACCGGGAATCAAATCCACAACAGCTCGGCGAAATTTTTTAGCCTACATGTTTCCTTTTTTCTTTATTGGCCTCATATAAAGTTCTTCCACTTTTTTTCTTGCCCAGGGGGTTCTGCGCAGAAACTTCAAGCTGGACTTTAAGCTGGGGTCGTCTGTAAAGCATTTAATGGTGATGCGCTTGCCCAGTTCCTCCCAGCCATATTGCTCTACAAGATGGACGAGGATCATTTCAAGGGTAATGCCGTGCAGCGGATTTCGAGGTTGTTCGTTGGTCATGAGGTTATGGTCTGGGCTCCAGCCCTATCAATTGAGAAACGGTCACAAGGGTCAATCCTTTGCTTTGAAGATAATCAATTATGGACGGCAGGGCTTCGGCAGTGTGCCAACCGCGTTCATTGGCATGCATGATTATTATGGAACCTTTTCGAGCAGTACGCTGGATCTCGCCCAGTATCGTTGCAGAATCAAAATTGGGATCAGGGTCACCAGTGACTGAGTCCCATTGAATGGAATACATGCCATGCCCAGCGACCACTTGCAAGGTCAGATCATTATACATTCCAAAAGGTGGACGAAAGAGACGGGAATGCCTTCCAGTAAGTTCAAAGAGCACGTCCTCTGTCTTCTCAATCTCTTGACTCATCTCTTCGGCGGACAATGTTTCAAAGTTGGGATGACTCCAGGAATGATTTCCCAGTTCAAAGGTTGGGTTTGAAGCGAGAGCTTTTGTCTCTTCAGGGTGGGTCCGCATCCAGTCACCGCCCATGAAAAAAGTGGCTGGCACTTCATACTGCGTGAGAATATCCACAATGGCGGCATCGTACCCCGATGGATATTGTGGATCCTGACAAAGGTCAAATGTCAAAGCGACGTACGGCTCAACCCAGTCACCGCTGGTAATGAGAACAGCGGGCAAGGTAGGTATTGGCAGAGGAAGCAAGGTGGGCGTTGATGTGGGTAGAAGAGTGGCGGTTACAGTTGGAGGCTGAGGGGTTGGCAAAGAAGTTGCCGTGGTAGATGTGCAAGCGGCAATCCAGAAAAGCGGCAGGAAGAACACCAGTATATATTTTCTCATTCGGGTAGAGTGGATACAGCGTTCTCTATTTTGAAAAGGTGGAAATATTCTTCAGGCCGCATTTTATTTCTGCACAAGATTGAAATAACCATTTCCCCACTCGATCGTGGATGATGGAGCCTGCGTTCGGCGCAATTCTTCCGCCACAAAGGAAAGGATCTCCTTTTGCCGTCCACTTGCCCAGGGATATGCCGAATTAAACACATCCTCCGTTGTAAACCAAACGATCGCAACGGTATCGCCTCCGCCAAATTCCCATGAAAATGCGCAAACGTTCTTCTTCAGCCACCCTTCGCTATATTGAACCTTGCCGCCGCGGCCCTGTGTAACGATCTTAACTGTTCCAGTCATTTATAAATCTCCTTTTTTGATTGATACGTATAAAAAAATTTTTAACAAAGAGCCATCAAACAGCCAACAGCGGGTGAAGCAAACGGCTCGCTTCTTCTGAAGATGAGAGATGATCCGACATTAAGTATAACGGGCAACGACACGCCTTGTGAAGATTTGATAAAACGAAAAGAGAGCTGGCTACTTGATAGCCAGCTCTCTTTTCATTTACCCAGTTTATCTTTACTCGATCAGAATCTCCAGCAAACGCAAAGGCACTTTGAAAATGGCAATCCATCCTGGCTTACGAACTCCCAGAACTTGCGGTTTCTCTAGCGAAGTGTAATCATGCATCATTTGGAAGCGCTTCTTATCATGCTCCAACGCTGCCATTTTTACTTCATAGTTACTTCTCCAGGCAGTGCGTTTTTCTGGATTTGTATTGTTATAAAAGTTATACATTGTGTTCTCCTTAAAATAAAAAAGCAAGTCTCGTTACCATCCGACATTCTCCTTCGCAGTACGCGAAGCCTCACAACCAGAATCACCTATTAAGAGATGATTCCTGTGTGATCTTCGACGCCTACGAGGTTAGCTGTCGGGCTGGAACAGAAGACTTGCTCTACAACGCAATTGCGTCGTTTCGCCCCGGAAGTGGGTTCCCCGATCAAAAGATTCGGCGTACAAATATCAAGTACTCAGTATATATAACACACTGTATCACGTACAAGAAGTACCCGTATGGGTGAATAAGAATTTTTCTACTTATGACCCAAGCAGCGCATCTCTTACTAATTCCAGTGGATGCCTTGCCGTCACCCCCGCGCCTTGCTTGATCTGTAGTCTACATGCCGACCCAGTAGACGCTGCCATATGCATACTAGCTTTTGCATTTCGCATTTTAGGAAGCACACCCAACTCTCCCACCTGCATCGAGAGTTCATAATGTTCTGCATCGTATCCAAACGTGCCAGCCATACCGCAACAACCCGCATCAATAAAATCCACATCAAAACCAGCCATCTTCAACATTGCCACCGTCGCAGATGTTCCAGAAGGCAATCCATCGTCTGCAAGCCCTTCGGCTCGCTGGTGGCAGTGCGGATGAAAAATCACTTTTGGTTTTTCGCCATCTATTCTATTTTGATTTGCCTGAGTGTCTATACGCAATAAAAATTCGTCTACCAACCAGACATTTTTCGTAATGGATTCAATTTCCTCACGGCGCTCCGGCAATAAGCAGACATATTCATGCTTAAGACAATACACCTCTGGCGGCTCGCATCCCACTACGCTGAAATTTGCCCCTCCGCCCAAAGTTTTTATTTCGTTGAGAATTTTTTCCGCATGCCTGCGCGCTTCGTCAATAAATCCCTTGGAAAGAAAGGATGCCCCTGCACCGACAGTCGGTAGAACTTTCACATCGTAACCAGCAAAATCCAAAATATCAAAAGCCGCCTGCGCTACTTGCGGTTCCAGATACTGCGAAAATACATCTGAAAGAAATAAAACTGTTTTTCGCTCCGTCACATTTCGACTATAGGGCACAGTTCTCGATTTTGAAAACACAGGGAACGGACGTTTATCTGTAATTCCTACCGTCTTTGCTATTAACTTCTTCGACCAATCCATCTGCATGAACGCATTTGCCAGCGGAGCAACTGGCGAAAGTAATTTCGCAGCCACATGGAAATACCCAAACAGGTAATCATGCAAAGGCCTACTGTGCGTCTTGTAGTACTCGTGCATATATTCGTATTTCAATCTAGGCATATCCACGCCGCTCGGACATTCCGCCGTACAGCCCTTGCAGGCAAGGCAAAGGTCAAGAGCAGAATAAGTTGCCGCCTTTAGTTCCGAATATCGAATATTCGAATAATCGGTATTAGATGATATTAATGCCCTCAGCAAATTCGCCCTGCCCCTTGTTGAGTTCGACTCGTCCCGCGTCGCCTGAAAGGACGGGCACATCACACCCGTTGTCTTTCGACAGACTCCCTGTCCATTGCAGTGTTCAATTGCACCAGCCAGACCATGTTCATACTCAAAATGCAAAACAGAACTCCACGCTTGCGCATGATACATCTCACCGTAACGCAGATGCGTATCCATTGGAGGCGCTTCCAGCATTTTTTTCGGGTTCAACAAATTATGCGGATCTGCAGCTTGCTTCAACATCCTCATCGCTTCCGAAACTTCAGCACCGTATGTCTTCTCAATAAACTCGCCTGATGAAATCCCATCTCCGTGTTCACTGCTCATCGATCCGCCGAGACTCATCACCAATGCAAAGACCCGCTCGCCAATACTCCGCACTGCGCGTACGCCTTCCCCGCTTTGCAGATTCAAGATCGGACGAATGTGCAAACACCCCGCAGAAGCATGAGCGTAAATACCGCCCTCCGTATGATGCTCCACCAAGATTTTTTCGACCTCACGCACAAAGTCACCCAGCCGTTCAACGGGCACGGCACAATCCTCAATGAAAGCAGCTGGCCTCGCCGCTTGTGGACGTGAATCCAAAATACCCAAACCCATTTTTCGAATGTTCCATACGCGACTCTGTTCTTCTGCAGATTCGGCTATGGTCAGCACATCACCAAGTCCATGTACTGCCTCTTTCAAAGCCGAAAGTTGATCTCCGCTAAATTCAATCACCAACACTGCAGCTGGGTCGCCTATGCTCCACCCCATCTGGCGTCCATACGCAGGAACGCTTCTCGCAAGCTGAAGGATCATGCGCGGGATTAACTCGACCGCGCTTGGGTGGAACTCCAGCAAGCGCGGAATGTCATCACATGCATCGGCAACGCTATCATAAGAAAGCACACCTAAAATCGTATGCTTCGGCTTACGGACAAGATTTACCTTTGCCTGGCGCATCACCGCAAGTGTGCCTTCAGAGCCAGCAAGCAGGGAAGCTAAATTGACTGTGGACTGCAAACGGTAGACAGAAGAAGTCAAACCGTAATCATCCGCACTCCATTGCGGCGGCATAGATGGACTCCATGGCAAAAGATAATTTAATCGATACCCTGCTGAATTACGCCACGACCTTGGGTAGCTTTTTTTTATTGCGTCACTATACTTTTCGCGAATTTCCTGTGCCGCAGAAACAATATTTGACATTCGAGAATGGGGACTTGAGCTTCGAATATCGAATACTGAGCTATCAAATCTCGCAAAGCTCCCATCACTCAAAATCACATCCGCTTCGATAATATGGTCTGCAGACATGCCGTACAAAATCGAGTGAGCGCCTGTGGCGTTATTTCCGATCACTCCGCCCATTGTGGCTCGCTCCGCAGAAGCGGGGTCGGGACCGAACATTAGTCCATGCTTTGCGGCTTGTCGATTCAGAGATGCCAGAATTACGCCGGGCTCCACAACGGCTGAATGAGTTTCGGGGTCAATTTCAATGATGGAATCAAGATAACGCGAACAATCAAGAATCAATGCTTCGCCGATCGCCTGTCCGCCGAGAGAGGAGCCTGAACCGCGCGGCAAAACAGGAATTTGATATTTTGCAGCCAGTTCTACTGCAGCTTGCAGATCATCCTGTGTTTTGGGAATTGCCACACCCAGCGGCTCGATCTGGTACATGGACGCATCGGTGGAGTAAAGAATCTTCGAAGCAGAATCAAGCCGAAGGTCGCCGGCGAAGCGCTTTTTTAGTTCGGACAAGAAATCGGGAGAAAGGGTCATAGATAGATTCTAATACAAGAAAGACCCTAAAGGTTTTTGAAACCTCTAGGGTCTACTGGTCAAAGGAAACAAATAATTGTGATTATTTTGCCTTGGCTTGGTTCGCCACTGCTGTAGCCTTCTTTGCAGCTTCCTCAGGATCGCCTAGATAATAATTCTTAATCGGCTTGAGGTCAGCATCCAATTCATAGACAAGAGGCAAACCTGTCGGAATATTCAACTCGGTGATATCAGCCTCGGAAATATTATCGAGATACTTAACCAACGCGCGGATGGAATTTCCATGAGCAACGATCAATACGCGCTTGCCAGATTTGATCTCAGGCGCAAGCACGGAGTGCCAGTAAGGCAGAACACGATCCAGCGTAATCTTAAGCGACTCGGTGGCTGGCAGCTGTTCGGGAGTCAATGAAGCGTAGCGGCGGTCAAATTTGGGATGGCGCTCATCAGATAATTCCAAGGCAGGAGGCGGCACATCATAAGAACGCCGCCAAACTTTCACCTGCTCTTCGCCAAACTTCGCAGCGGTTTCCGCTTTGTTCAAGCCTTGCAGAGAACCGTAGTGACGTTCATTCAACTGCCATGCACGAATGACGGGCAGCCAGTTGCGATCCATTTCATCCTGAACGATGCCAAGGGTTTTGATGGCGCGCTTCAACACGGAAGTATAAGCGACGTCGAAATCATATCCGCCTTCGTGCAGCAGCTTGCCAGCTTCGGCAGCCTCGGCACGTCCAAGATCGGTGAGGTCAACATCCGTCCAACCTGTGAAACGGTTTTCGAGATTCCAAGTGCTTTGTCCGTGACGGACGAGAACGAGTTTATACATGGTCCAATCCTTTTTTATTGCTTGCGCAAATTAATTATTATTTCCCGATTGCGCGGGAGATTTGTTTTTTAGGTAAAAGCCTGCAACGACCTGAGATTATAGCCCAACTCCCATCCTCATAGTAAAATTGGGGAATGTCTAATGATGATGTTACTCCAGTACGCCAGCAATATTTAGATATCAAACGCGACTATCCCGACACGATCGTGTTTTTTCGTCTCGGTGATTTTTACGAAACTTTCGATGAAGATGCCGAGATCACAGCCCGCGAACTCGACATTGTTCTAACTTCACGTCCCGTCGGCGGCGGCACACGCGTCCCACTTGCGGGCATTCCCTACCACGCTGTTGAAAACTATCTCGCGCGTCTTATCGAAAAAGGTCATCATGTCGCGATTTGCGAACAGGTTGGCGACCAGCCCGCGAAGGGGATTTTTCCACGCAAAGTAGTCCGCGTGGTGACTCCGGGGACCGTGACCGAGCCGGGACTTCTGCCTGGAGATGCGAACAACTACCTCGCATCGATCTTTCTTAACGAAGGGTCTGCTTCTGTTTCCTACACAGATGTCACCACTGGAGAATTCGCCGTCACTGAACTTCCGCTTGAAGCTCTGCGCGCAGAGCTAACCAGACTCCACCCTGCCGAGATCATTTATCCCGATAACCAGATTTTGCCTGATGGAATCACAGGTCACTTAACCGCTTTGCCTTCATGGAAATTTGAAGCAGGCAAATGCAATGAAACTTTGCTGACCCAATTCAAATCCTCCACCTTGGATGGATTCGGGTTGAAAGCAAACAGCCTTTCGGTTCGTGCCGCCGGGGCAATTGTCCTCTACCTCAAAGAGACCCAACCCGATGCGCTGAACCTGCTCAACTCCCTGCGCTCTTATAGCCTGAATGAATTCATGACCCTGGATGCATCCACGCGCCGCAATTTGGAATTGGATGAAACTCTACGAGGAGAACGAAAAGGTTCCCTGCTTGGGACTCTCGATTTCACAATTAGCCCAATGGGCAAACGGCTCATCCATCAATGGGTCAGCCAGCCTTTGCTGCACGTGGAAAAAATCAAATCCCGTCAAAACGGTGTTGAGTATTTTGTTCAACAGGGTATGATCCGCGCCGAATTGAGAGATGCCCTCAAACCGCTGTCGGATCTGGAGCGCCTTGTCAATCGTGTGATAGCGGGTCAGGCTCAGCCGCGTGATTTGGTGGCAATGAGAAGTACGCTGGAGCAGCTTCCAGTTATAAAAGAAGTTATTAGTCGCCAGATGTCAGTGATCAGTGGTCAGTGGTCAGTCTGTGAAAATGAGCTATCCCTCTTGCAAAACGCCATTGACGATGACCCGCCTGCCACGCTACAAAACACAGGCATCATCCGAGCTGGATATTCACAGGAATTGGATGGAGTCATTGAGGCATCCAAACATGCGCGCGATTGGATCGCAAACCTTGAATCCGTTGAAAGAGAAAAGACAAGCATCAAAACCCTCAAGGTCGGTTACAACAAAGTCTTTGGCTATTACATTGAAATTTCACGCGGAGCAGCAGAGCGAGCACCTGAGCATTACATCCGCAAGCAAACGTTGGTTAACGCCGAGCGTTTCATCACGCCAGAAATGAAGGAATACGAAACTCTGGTGCTGAACGCCGAAGAGCGCATCCGCGAGATCGAACTGCGCCTATTCAAAGAGATCAGCGCGGAACTGGCAAAGGCAGCCAATAAATTACTATCCACCGCAAGAGCGCTTGCAGAATTGGATGTTCTGTCTGCTCTGGGCGAGGCCGCCGCTCTTGGCGGTTACACCAGGCCCGAGGTCCACGAAGGAAGCGAATTGGAAATCCACGAGGGGCGTCACCCTGTCGTGGAACAGCTATTGAAGTCAGACAGATACATTCCCAATGATGTCATCTTTGAAAAAGGCGAGATCGTACGCGTCATCACCGGGCCAAACATGGCAGGTAAATCCACTTACTTGCGACAGGCAGCGCTGATCGTGTTGATGGCACAGATGGGCTCGTTCGTGCCTGCCTCATCCGCGAAGATCGGGCTTGTGGATCGCATCTTCACCCGTATCGGCGCGCAGGATGAAATCCACGCGGGACAATCCACGTTCATGGTAGAGATGGTAGAAGCGGCGAATATTTTGCACCACGCCACATCACGCTCGCTGTTGATTTTAGATGAGATTGGACGCGGCACATCCACGTACGACGGGCTATCCATTGCCTGGGGCATCATTGAATACATTCACAATCACCCACAATTGCGTGCCAAAACGCTATTCGCTACACATTATCACGAGTTGACTCAACTCGCAGAATTGCTGCCTGGAATTCGTAACTACAACGTAGCTGTCAGCGAGGCCGACAACAAAGTGGTCTTTCTGCACAAAATCATCCCCGGTGGCGCAGACCGATCGTACGGCATCCATGTGGCGCAATTGGCAGGGCTGCCTTCCCCTGTTATCCAACGCGCGAACGAAATCATGGCAGAGCTTGAAAAAACTTCGGGGCGCGCAGTGAAGATCAACCCGCAATCCGCGCAGCAGGTGGCATTATTCCCTGAAACAAACCCATTATTGGATGAAATTAAAGGGCTGGATGTAAACTCCCTCTCTCCCATTGAAGCATTGAACAAGCTGTTCGAGTGGCAGAAAAAATTTACGAAATAGTGTATGAAAAAAAATACACTAAGCCTGGATGAAGCATCTGTATTAATCTATATCGCCGCTATTCTCTTTGGCGCCTGGTTTCGGTTCATGCCAGCATGGATGAGTAACTTCCCCATCAACGATGGCGGGATGTTTTACACCATGATGCGAGACCTGCAAAGCAACAATTTCATTCCCCCGCTTTACACCACATACAACAACCTCAACATCCCCTTTGCATATCCGCCGCTGCCATTTTATATTGGCGCATTCCTCAACACCACGCTCAAGATCTCCTTGATCGATATATTGCGCTGGCTGCCTGCGCTATTTAACACTCTGACGATCCCAGCCTTTTTTCTGCTGGCAAAAGAGATCACTGGCAATAAATTTCAAAGCGCCATTGCCGCGCTTTTCTTTGCACTTACCCCACACATGAATACCTGGCTTTCGGCGGGCGGGGGGCTCACCCGCAGCCTCGGCACTGTATTCATGATTCTCACAGTATATTTTTCGTGGAAACTTTTTGTAAACCAGGAAACAAAGTCAATGTATGGCATCGTTCTTTCTGGCAGCCTTACCATCTTAAGTCATACAGAGTCCAGCATTTACGCCATCGCATTACCAGCTCTGATTTGGGTCGTTAAATCCCGTTCTCCACAAAGCGCCATTAAAGCGGGATGGGCGGCACTTGGCGTGCTACTGCTCGCTGGCCCGTGGTATGGATGGGTTATCAGCCAACATGGAACCGCCCCGCTTCTTTCCGCACTGCAAACTGGCAGCCAGTCCATTTGGTCTGTCCTACGCCTTATCAACGTTGATCTACTAACTGGAGAACCTTACCTGGATCTTTTAGGCGTCTTGGGAATTTTAGGGATTATATTTCTGATCGCAAAAAAGGATTATTTCCTGCCCCTCACGCTGGCCGCAATATACATTATTCAACCTCGCAGCGCGCACACAATTGGCAATATCCCTCTTGCACTCTCCTCTGGAATATTTTTCACAGACGAACTGCTTCCGTCGATCAGCAAGTTTCCAAACGGGAAAAAGATTCTTGCATTCCTTCTAACGCCATATTTACTGGTCAACTTCATATATTTTGACGTGACATTATCCAGTCACAAAGTCTCTCCTGATACAAGGCAGGCAATGGAATGGGTCAAACAAAACACCCCGCCAGACGCCACGTTCCTTGTTCTGACAGGCGAAACAGATCCGATGTGCGACTCCATCGGCGAATGGTTCCCGTCTCTCGCAGAACGGACGAGTATTTACACGCTGCAAGGCAGGGAGTGGCTAAACGGAAACGATTTCATGAAATTGATCGCACCGCGCGCAAGTATACAAGCATGCGCCAACAAAGGTGAGGAATGCTTATTTAGCGAATCCAAGCAATCAAACAGTGATTTTGACTACCTATATATCGCCGCGAATGTCCCAACACTGGAATGCAAGCCGCCAAACGTGCTAGAAGCAAATCAAAGCTTGATCCTCAACTTGAAAGATTCAACCCAATTCCAGTCAGTTTTCATTTCCCCAGATGCCGCGATATTTGTTCATAAGTAAAAATTCTCGAAGCGACATTTTATTTGCCGCACGCATACAGAGCATAATACGGGTTTTCATAAATAGGCAGACGGACAGTTTTCAAATCAGGCAGACTTTCCCATACTTTATCTGTGTCCTTGAAAACAAGGATATCGATTTTATACTGGTCACATTTCACGTCAATATTTTCCCACGTGGCTGATTTTCTTATAAAGATACTTCCAACATCTTGCGCTAATTTTTCATAGACAGCCAACGACACGCCGTAAATGGTGCGGTCCGAAATAACCATCTGGCGACTGCCATACAAGCCACTCGGACGGTCGAATTGATCAAGAGGGTTATTTTGCACGACTGTTTCTGGCAGAGTATTTTCGTTGATATAGGTATAGGCGAGGCGGGCGTAGTAAGTCCGTTCACCAAGGTGGTTATCCAAGCTGATAGGGTTGGGGAATTTGGTCACATTCATGTCAATGAGCATAGCCCACATGCGCAACGAAACAGCCTCCAAGCCTGACGTAATCAATCCTAGTGTCAGTGTAGCCCCAAGAACTAAGCCAAGGCTTTTGGGTTTATCAAACGCGCGAAAAATCTTTGGGATAATCCATTTTTTCTCACTGAGGAACAATGTGATCACGTCGACCGACCAAACGATGAGTACAATCTGTAGAGGCAACCAACCGCGGATGCCGAGATCGTTAATTGAGATCAGGGTGGAATAAAGAAATGAAAGTACAGCTGTAGTCACTACAGCCAAGACTAGTTCAGCTTTGAAAATAGGGCTGGAGTTTTTGTTCCTACTATAAAACTCCTGAATCCAAACCGCAGCCATGATAAAGAAAAAACCAAGCTCGAACAGATAGTTCAACGGAAGCATAATGAAATTAGCAATTCCCAAAACAATCAAGGGCGTCCCTTCGGGAAGAACTACACTTGCCATAAATGGTCGGATATAAAGAGCCACTGGCAATGCGCCGCCATGAGTAGTTGCGCTACTTGTCCCTGGCGCAAGACCAGCCAAAAAAGGAGAAACAAAAATCAATGCAAAGACACCGCTTAATACCATCACCCAAAGGCTGGTATATTTCTTTTGAGCAAAAGATATAACAGCCCATACCGCCCAGAAAATCGCAAAAACAAACAGCACCCAAACCGATAGCCCAAATGCAGAAGCAAAAGCTAAACCGATCATGATCGAAGTAAGTATCTTGTCAGCGAAGCTTTTGTTCTTTCCACTCAAAAGAATCAACAATGCAAAGATACATGCGACCCCAGCCACAACATGATGCGGAACCCATGTCACCGCATTAAGCCACGACATAATTGGCATATTCCACCCTTCGATGCCGCCACTGACAGGCAGGTATCCCTCCTTTACCGCCGCAATTATGATAATGACACAGTCCAATCCACTGATTGCAAATAATTGAATCCCAATGAAAGTCTTTTTCCATGAATTTTCTGAGGGAGCGCGGACCTGCATATAAGTTGAAACAGCTGCAAAGAGCGCGATTCCACACCAACTGATACTTGCGATCATGGCGTGGAAGGCGCTTACAAGTGAGCCACCTAGCATATCCACGGCGCTAGCGAGAATGTACCAAAAGTAATAAAGGAAATTGAGGCGCACTTCCTGACCCGGGTAATAAGACGGGTTTACAGGCGGAACGCCGGTGCGCGTCATCGCATCCACAACAGAGACTCGTGTCAGCATATCGTAGGAATTATTACTAAAGTACAGGCGCTTGCCAATTTGAAAATCTGCGGAAACAAACACCGAGAAAAGAACCCACAATAAAATCAGGCCGAGAACGGATTTTTGATATCCCTTTTCCACAGAAGACACAACGCTCTTGCCACTCGTTTTGTTTTGGGTAAAGAAGATATACAAGGCGGCAATTGCAAACGCGAAAAGAATGCCAATGCCGAACTTGGCAGATACGAGTCTGTATACAAGAAAGAGTAAAGCAGGAACAACAGCGGCAGAAATAAAAATCCCTGCGGCGAGTTGCGCCATAAGCGGCTTGGTTCTTTGCTCAAACAGGTTGAAAATCCAGCCGATAACATACCCGGGGAATACAAAAATAAGCGAAAATAATAAGAAAGCTAGTGTGATACCGACCACGTCTTGAAGGAAGAAGTTCGAGTTCATGTTAATTCCTTTAGGGAGTTGATTTGATGATATCTTGCGACCCAAACCAAAGGCCGAATCCACCCCAAAGCGAAACAACCAGCAGGTTCAACGCCTGCGAAACAAGAATCATAGCAAGGGCCGATTCACGCTTGATACCGAATGGCGCAAGCACGGTCACCGCCACAAATTGATAAACCCCCACATATCCCGGCGTAGATGGGATCGCGCTCGATAACCCAAGTGCAGCGATGAACAAAAAAGCCTGTACAAGGGTCAGTGATTCGTTAAAAGCAAATGCAAATATCATCGTACCAACCCCATCCATCAGCCAGATCAATGCGGTAAAAAAAATAAAGGGCAGTCCACGTTCAGCTCGCGAGATCACTTTCATACCATCGAGAAACCGCGTCATGATCTCCTGCATCTTCATTTGAAGGGATTCTCCCAGAAACGAAAGTGAAACAAGAATGCGGTTGAATAATCCGTGGAAATAGGGAAGAAGGAATAGAAAGACTACACCAACAATAGCGATGACCTCAAAACTCTTCAACGCATCCTGCACAGACCTGGGAAGTGTATCCACAAAAAAAAGAGACGCGGTGCCAATGACGACCAAAGCAGCAAGATCCACCAGCCTTTCAGTGATGCCTGTTGCAAGGACAAATGGAATGGATAAGTTCTCTTTTCGAGCGATATACGCCGCCCGCAGGAACTCTCCTGCCCGGGCAGGCAGGAGAGTATTCCCCAGATAACCAGCCATGTTTGCCCAAAAAACACTTAATGTACGAATTTGTTTTGACGAAGTAAGGAGAAAACGCCAGCGTGTTGCTCGAATAAAGTATGTGACACTACTCCAAATAATAATGAACGCCACATATGAGTAGTTAATGTGTCGCATTACTTCAAAAAATGCGGGCCAATCGATTCCCCGCAGGGAGAGATAAAGCAAAATGACGGCAATCGGGATTGGAATCCATAACAGAATGCGATTTTGCGGTTTCTCGGAGCTAGGCAAGGTTGAAAAAAGGTCTTTAAAAATTGATGCGCTCCTTTTCAATCACAAGCGGTCTGTGCATAATCTGGGTATGAATCGCGCCTATATATTCACCGACTACTCCAAGGAACATCAACTGCACTGACCCCAGAAAAAAAAGACCAATTACCAGAGGCGCTGAGCCAAGTGAAAATTGATACCAGAAGATCAACTTATAAACAAGATAGATAAAGCCAATTGCGAAACTGATGAATGACGCCAAAAAACCGAACATTGCCGCAAGGCGTAACGGAATCTTTGTATAATTCGTCAGTCCGAGCATAGCAAGATCGTATAAAGTGTAAAAGTTGTTTTTGCTGATCCCGCGCTTACGCCTTTGCTGTGTAAATGTAATTTTGGCGATGTCAAAGCCGAGGTCAGCTATCAGACCACGGAAATATGGATAAGGGTCGTCTAGCTTACGGACAACCTCCAGAACGTTTCGGTCATATAGGCCAAAGCCAGTGAAATTCTCGATCAAATGAACATCTGAAAGGGAACGCAAGATGCGATAATAGGTTGTTCGCAGGAAATGAAAAAAAACAGCATCCTCCGTCTTTTCCTTGACACCAATTACCACTGGGAACCCTTCCTCCCATTTTTGAATAAAATCAGGTATACGTTCAGGCGGGTCTTGGAGATCAGATGCCATTGCGACGATTGCGTCGCCTGATGCTTGAAGCAGTGCGTAGACGGGAGATCGCACATGCCCAAAATTGCGTGTGTTCAAAATTACTTTTACCTTCTTGTCTTTTGCAGCGAGAGCACGGAGCTTCTTGGCTGTGTCATCCGTAGAAGCATTATCTATGAATATGTGTTCATATTGATATTTCAAGCTAGACATTGCTCTTTTGATGCGCGTATAAAGTTCTTCTACGTTTTCTTCTTCGTTGAAGCATGGAGTAATAATGCTGATCAATTTCTTTTTCATAAATTCATACCTTACATGCCGCGAGCAGATAATTTCTTTTTCAAACCGTCATCTCGGTTGTACAAGCTGTCTACAGAATCAACCATTAAAGGCGCATCTGCCCTGATCTTTTTTGCCAGTATTTGGTCATTTAGTAATTCACGACAGGAAAGCTGCCCTTTTTGCAAAGGAATGGCTAAATAATAGTCATCAGGGGTTAGGATGTGTCCTTGGGGCAAATCACGTTTTGCGTACACCCCACGGACAAGGGAAGTGAGATAGTCGATTTCCTTTTGAGAGGAAGGGGATTTTTCTGTTCCAGGGGCTCCACACATTTCGCGTGCCTTGTGAAATGCTTGAAACCACTCTGCAATCTGTTCTGGCGTGGAGCAGTATGGTGAGAAGGGCTCATCATTGGTTTTGATGTCGATATGTCGTTCGAATGTGCGCGCACCTTTTGCATAAGCAATCAATATGGAAGATCGCCAGTCATGATACTCATGTGTAGAGAGCCCAATCACATGTCCAGGGTAACGATGCTTTAAGAAGTCTATCTGATTAAGCTGTAATTCAGCATCCTCAGCAGGATAAATGGACACACAGTGATTGATCGCAAGTGGAATGCTACGGTTATCAAAAAATGTTACCATGTCATCAATATCTTTTAGAGATGATCCGCCCGTGGATACCAAAACGGGCTTGCGTGTTTTCGCGATCTTTTCGAGCAAGGGCCAATCGGTGATATCTGAACTGGCTATTTTGATGATTTCCACACCAAGCTCCATGCAAAGGTCAACCGATTTTTCATCAAACGGGGTAACCAATCGCACACACCCCGCGCGACGTACGGCTTCCACCAATTGAGCCAATTCATCACGAGTTAACCGTGTATCAAGTGTCTTTTTGATGTAGCGAATATCTTCACGGTGTAAAAATTTCTTGTGAATGAAATTGTCCACGTCACGGAATTGGAGCTTGATGGCGGCACGAACATTGTTGTAACGCACTACAGAAGCAAACTCTTTTACGATACGAATCCCGCGTTGTAAGTCGCCCCAATGATTATTGGCTAGCTCCAAAACGAATAAATCCTCAAAAATGTCGCGATTGATCATAGTTATACCTCCTCGTTAAAAAATAAATTAAGCAGACGGATTTTTCTCTTCCCATAGCGGAATGAGCAAATTGGAAGCCAATTCTTCACGATCCAAAAATGGAAACATGTCTTCAAGTGGCGCGGAGACAATGCGTCCATCAGATAAGGAACGTGAACTTTGGCGTGGTTCAAAGCCCTGTGCCGGATCAAGCATTACTTCGCAAAAGAATGGACCTTCTGCCCTCAGAACTTCTCGCAAGCCACTGATGAATTCTGCAGTTTCTAATCGCAGAGTGTTGAAACCATATGCCTTTGCTAACTTTATAAAATCCGGGAAAGTGACGTCTGACTCGGGACTTTCACCTACCACATCACCAAAAAACCCCTTTTGTGATGTACGAATGGAAAGATATCCATTGTTGTTCAACACAAAAATCTTTATAGGTAATTGATAGTGGATAACAGTTTGCAGTTCTTGGATATTAAGTTGCAAGCTTCCATCTCCTGCCAGGCAGATCACCTGCCTGCTCCCCCCCGCTACTGCCGCACCAATAGAGGCGGGCAGATCATAGCCCATTGATGCAGAACCTGAATTTGAGAACAGGCGCTGCCCCGTCTTTATTTTGCCAGCTTGAAAGGAAGTAATACAGGCTGTTGCATTGCCGGTAACAACAATATCGTCAGAACCCAAATTCTCAAATAACACCTCCATGAAATGGTATGGATTAATACGCCCGTTGAACTCACGATGCTTTGGCAGTACTGGAGGGTATTTTTGATTTCTCTCTTTACACCATGCGAGCCATTTAGAGTGATGATTCGAATCCCAGTCTGCCAGCTGGTGTTGCATCTCTTTGATAAAATCCTGCAAATTGGTATGGATCGGCATATCGGGCTGAATAGTAGGGCGGGTCAATTCTGCTTCGTCAACATCTACCCAAATTTTATAGGCTGCACGCGCAAATGACTTCCATGCATATCCTGTTTGGCGAATATTCAAACGACTCCCCAAAATCAAAAGCATATCGGAGTTTTGAACGGCAAAGTTCCCCCCGCGTGTACCGATTGTGCCGGGGCGACCACAGAAAACGGGATCATCCGAATCAATCACATCGTGGGTCCATCCAGTAGTGACAGGAATACCAAGTTTATGAACTAGTTCAAGGAATTGATCTACCTGTCCGGAAATACGGATGCCACTTCCTGCAAGAATTACAGGACGCTCTGCCTCTCTCAGAAGCACTAATGCACTAGCAACGGACTCTGCTAAATGAACTGGGGCAGGTTCAGGCTTAAAGAGAGAAGCGAAACCCTCCAATTTTGTTTCATCCACCTGACTGGACTGTACATCAATAGGGATATCCAGCCAGCACGGACCGGGGCGTCCAGTTTGGGCAAGGTGCCACGCTTTTTCAAGGTGATAGCGGATGGTCTGCGGGTCGATAACAGTGACAGCGTATTTGGTAATGCCTTTTGCCATTGAAATGATGTCCACTTCCTGATCGCCAAGTTGACGAAGCCCGGGTAGATTATAAGTACGAATATAGGTTTCACGCTTAACTTGCCCGGAGATAACAAGCATGGGAATGGAGTCAGTGAATGCTCCATACACACCATTCAGCGCATTGATGCCGCCAGGACCGGTAGTGACATTGACGACTGCGGGCTTGCCTGTTATACGTGCATATCCTTCTGCCGCCATCGCGCTTGCCTGTTCATGATGGTTGAAGATTGGCTTAATTCGAGGATGTTTGCCAAGTGCATAATTGAGGAACATGGAGCCGCCGCCTGTCAACATAAAGACATGACGGACATCAAACTCTGCAAGGCGGTTTGCTATATATTCAGAGACGCGCATTTTGATTATTCCATTTCAGAAGGTATGCTATTGGGAATAGCGTAAAGCACAGTGTCGAAGGTGCTCATTGCATGGGAGCGAAGATAAAAATCGTACTTCCCTGGGGCAATATCATCTATCAGTAAGGGGACTTGCCAGAGATGTGCAGGATGATGATAAATTGAAATCGCTAAACCAGGCAAATATTTATTGATAATGTTGCGTGCTCCCAACAGCGCATCATACTCAGCTCCTTCGATATCCATCTTTATCAAATTGGGAGCGTAAGTAGGAATAACATCGTCCAGCGAAACACATTGAACAAAATCACCACCATGGCGGGAAATTGCACTTGCCTCTCCTTGGCCAACAATAAAGGCAAGTTGTGTTGTAGAAAGGGATACGCCACAAGGATATAAGATTGCATCGGGTATTTCTTTTGGATGTGCAGCAACAAATTGGGAGAGTTTGGAGAAATTAATTTGGTCGGGTTCAAATACGGCCACAGCTTCGATTTTAATGCCAGCCTTGATAAAAGCTGAAAGCGTATCTCCGTCAAATGCGCCACAATCGACTAACCGCAACGGTAATTTCCAAGCAGAAAGGTCAGGTGGTAGATATTGGTTTTCAAAATCTGGTTTGGGTAATACAGTGTAATCTCCAGTTAAACGAAATTCTATTATAGATGAATACAGACTTTGACTGATTTCATCTGTTAGAAGGGATTGCCCTTTTCCGATAAATGCCTTGCATGTGGTGTAAAAATTCCAGTTGGTGAGCCAGTAACTATTACCAGAGACGGTTTCCAGGAAATCAAAAAGCTCAACTGGAGAGATAACATGTTTTGCTCCAAACCCACTTAAGTTATGAATGATTTCCAGAATGTTTGCATCTCGATTATGAATTCCTAGTACAACTACTCCACCTAAAGCGGATGAAGGATGCAGGACAGGTACACCATTAAAAAATGCAGGCACCGACCCGCGATGATCCAAAAAAGCTGAAACGTAGACTCCCAACTCCATTAATCTAAGGTATGCCTTATAGGCAAAAGTACCCGTACCATAAACAAAGATCGGAAGAGAACCATTGAGCCATTTTTTATTTACACTCCGTTGCCCGTATGCTCTTTCAAATAATGATTCGAGCCATTCGTTCATTCAAGTTCTCCCTGAAGAAATACAATTTCATTTTTCAACCCCATCTTTCGGATTTGCTCTGCAATAGATTGGTGGTGCAGCAAAGTAGTGATCAAGATTGGAGCGTCCATATTGGTTATGTCTTGAGGTTGAATGATGATCTTGCCATGAAGGATCTTTCCATGATTAATGGGATTATTGTCTACAAAGGCAAGTATATCGGCATGTGCAAGTGAAGTTTCAGCCAGCAGCTTCATGGCAAGTTGTCCGGTTCCCCAAACGATCAGTGAAGGTGATCGGGAGATCAACTGAGCGATTCTGGCATCAATATCGCTGAGCATTTGCTTTGAACGAAAAATGTACTCTTCAATTTTTCGAAACAACACTTCGTCTTTTTTTAATTGCATCATCTGGACAGCTTCTTTGTTTTTCCTCCAAAAGCCAAAAACTGCAGGGTAGTACATATTCGAGCCTACTACAAGATCCTTCGTGTTTGCGCTAAGGAAAATGAAGTTATGCATATTCGCCAGGTTCATTAGGCTGGTTAATGAAAAGTGATTGATATGTTCGGTATTGAAATCTTGTAGAGGTGCATAAAGGAAATCCAAATAACGTGATGCATCAGGTGTTTCAATATATAATATGCCGCTTGGTTTTAACCGCTTTTCTATCCAGAGCAAGGCGCCATGCAAGTCCTGTACATGCTCCAGCGTATGGGAGAGGATCACGCAATCATATGCGTTTTCTTTGAAAGGGAGAAATAACGAGCCCTGATAAGCTTCGACTCCTAACCGCTTTGTATTTTCTACACAAATGGGGGATGGGTCAATTCCGCATAGTTTTTCATAGCCTAGTTCCTTCAAGGCCTTTAACATACCGCCATTGGCACAACCGACATCCAAAATAGCTGCATTGGTGTTTCGCAAGACTCTTACAATTTGAAGAGCAGTTTCCTGTTGGCGATTCCAGTCAAATGGATTATCCACCCCTCCTGTACCTGTTTTTACATCTTCATACTTTGAGTGTTCTGCATAAAATCTGTCGTAATCTACCTGCGTTACTGCCGTATCAGCATAAATGAAGCCGCAATTTGTGCATGCAACCACATCGTAGCCAGCAGCAAGTGGATGTCTTTCAGGCAGTTCAAATTGCTGGTTGTGCAGAACCTTGATTTCTTCTTTTTTGCAAATTGGACATGGTCGTTGGGGCTTCATATTTTCTTTTCCTGAAAGGAAAAAACTGTCCGCTTTATTCCACCTTCCAAAGAAATAAATTGCTGCAAACCCAATTCGTTTTTTGCACGTTGAGTTGAAGGGACGTATCGTTCCGCAGCTTTGTTGGGAGAAGCGTTTTTCGCAACTTGAATGGACAGTCCGGGGGACACGATATCCGCAACTGTTTTTGCCAACTGGAGAATGGTGAGATCGCTTTCCGAGCCAACGTTATAGGGATGGCTGGTTTGTCCACGCAGGAGGATCGTCCACAGCCAGATGGCGAGGTCAGCTGCGTAGAGGTAGGAACGATAGGGAGTGCCGTCGCCGCCGATCTGAATTTTGTTGCCGTTCAGTGCATCGCGGATGAAGTTGCCGATTGCATAATTGCTGTTCAACGGCAGACATGGGCCGACAAAGGCGAAGCAGCGCGCGATAGCAGCGTTAAATCCGTGTTGCTTTGCATATGCGGCACATAGGAATTCGGAGGCTCGTTTGCTTTGTCCATAGGCAGAATTTACATCGGACGGGTCGGGCGCGCCAAGATAAGTTTCAGGGACGTGAGTGATCTCAACGGGTTGCTTTCCATATACAGCACCTGAGCTTGTGAACAGGATTTTTTCCACTCCTGCTTCAACGGCGAAATCCAATACATGACGAGTCGATTCAATATTGGAGGTGAATTTTTCTAAAGGGTTAATATCAGTAAAATCTGGATTTGTCTCAGTAGCTGCGTGGATGATGTGTGAGAATTTTTCGCGCGGAAAAATGAAGTCACGAGCATTTCCTTCGACGAGGGTGATGGCAGGGTTATGCACAAAGTGAGAAAATGCATGTTGGAATGAAGCAGGCTTGCGGCTAAGCACGGAGGCGGATGCTTTTAAGTCCAATTGCTGATTTGCAAAGAGGAAGCTTTCGAGCAGCCATATTCCAAAAAAGCCAGTTCCACCTGTAATGAAGAGATGCGCGCCACGAAGGTCCTCCCACAGATCGCGGGTGTGATCAAGGATATGTACAAGGTCTGATTCAGGCAGGCGCATCAGCAAGCCTCACAAAACTTTTGAATCGTATCGGTAACGTAATCGAGCATGGGCTGGGACAGCCCTGGGTAGACGCCAATCCAAAAAACGCGGTTCATTACATCATCGGAACGCCTGAGGTCGCCAACTACGCGATAAGTAATATTACGATAAGCAGGTTGTCGCAAAAGATTACCGCCAAAAAGTAAGCGCGTACCGACCTTGTGATCATTCAGGTGACGAACAAGTTCATCACGGGTAAAGGGTGCGTTTTCACGAACGAAGATTGGAAACCCAAACCAGCTCGGCTCAGAATTCGGCGTGGCCTCAGGCAAAACGAAAAACTCCTGGAGATTCGAAAGATGATCTTTCAAATAGGAAAAATTTGCCCGCCGCTTTTCAATAAAGGAGTTCACTTTTTTTAATTGCGAGACCCCGACTGCGGCTTGCATATCTGACACCTTGAGATTGTAGCCAATGTGCGAATAGGTGTACTTATGATCGTAACCATGGGGTAGATCACCTAACTGCCAGTCAAAGCGTTTTCCACAGGTATTGTCTTTGCCGGGTTCGCACCAGCAGTCACGCCCCCAATCACGGAAGGACTCAATCAACGTTTTGAGGCGGGGTTGATCAGTGAGTACAGCCCCACCCTCTCCCATGGTAATGTGGTGTGCCGGATAAAAGCTGACAGTAGCTATATCGCCAAAAGTACCAACCATTTTGCCATTGTAGCTTGCACCGACGGCGTCGCAGCAGTCTTCAATCAACCAGAGGTTATTCTCTTTGCAGAAAGTAGTAACCGCGTCCAGATTGTACGGATTACCAAGAGTATGAGCAACCATTACAGCACGGGTCTTACTGGATAATGCCGCATCCAATTGCGAGACATCAATATTATAGGTAGGGATATCCACATCCAAAAAGACGGGGACAAGGTTGTTCTGAATAATCGGATTGACCGTTGTAGGGAACCCGGTGGCAACAGTGACAACTTCGTCCCCGGGTTTGAGCTGTCGGTCTTTGAGAGTTGGGGATGTAAGACAGGTAAGTGCAAGCAAATTGGCAGAAGAACCGGAGTTCACCAAAATAGAGTGGCGCAGGTTGAAAAAATTAGCGAACTCACGCTCAAATTGACGGGAAAAACGCCCGGCAGTCAGCCAAAAATCCAGGCTTGAATCGATCAATGACTGAACATCTGCCGCGTCAAAAACACGCCCAGCTACTGCCACTGGCGATTCGCCGGGAACAAATTCCTTTGCGGAAAATTCTTCAGCCACAAACTCAGCGGTCAGCTCGAGTATCTTTGCCCGCAATTGATCAGATCGTTCGCTCATTAGTAAAAAATTCCTTGTACCATTCAACTGTAAGGGATAAGGCTTCGTCTAAATTAAACAATGGATGCCAGTTCAACATGCGGCGCGCTTTTTCTGCGCTTAAATACTGATGTCGAATTTCATTCGATGCTTCGTTCAAGACCTGAGGTTCCAAGTTAGAGTTCATCAACCGGATAATCTTTGAGACAATCTCCAACACTGTAACCTGAATTTCATTTGAAAAATTGAAAGACTCGCCCTTGAGATCTCTATTCGCAGCGAGTTGCTCTGCCAGGAGCATGTAGGCGGCAGCACCATCTTCTACATAAAAATAATCGCGGATGTATTGTCCATCCGAACGGATAATGGGGCGTTGTCCACGCAGGATGGAGCGAATGGTGCCAGGAATAATGCGATTCCAGTTGAGGTCGCCCCCACCGTAGAAATTCCCACAGCGGGTAATTGCAACGGGCAGGTCATAACTTTTGGCATAGGTTGAGGCGATCAAATCAGCAGCAGATTTACTCACATCATAAGGATGCTGCCCTTGAAGCGGGGTGCTCTCATCATACGGCAGGATCTCCTGATCACCATAGGCTTTATCAGAAGATGCCATCACGATCTGTTTGACCTTTGGGCTGCGGCGCGCTGCTTCGAGTAAATTCCACGTCCCTGCGATATTGGTTTCAAACGTGGAAACCGGATTGCGATTTGCAATGGTCACGATGGTTTGAGCAGCAAGATGAATAACCGTATCAATCTCGTATTCACCTAATGTGCGCTCCAGGATTTCACGGTCACGTATATCACCGCGCACAACCTTCACTCTTTCAATTAATCCCGTGCGCACCACTTCACTTTGGGGAACCCAATCTCTCACCAGGCAAACAACATCAGCGCCTGCTGCTACCAGTCGTTTAACAAGCCATGATCCGACCAGTCCCGTCCCGCCTGTTATGAATGTAGGGCGGTCAAGCCAGAACGCGCGGTTCAACTCCATAGTTTCCACGGAGCATTTCCTTCTTGCCATAGTCTTTCGAGGTTATGCACATCTCGAAGAGTATCCATACATTGCCAGAAACTATCATGCTGGTAAGCAGCAAGTTGGCCTTCAGCAGCAATTTTCTCTAGGGATTCAAACTCCCAGGCAGTATTATCATCATTTATAAACTTTTTCGCACCCGGCTCAATTACAAAAAAACCACCATTGATCCAACCTTCGCCAATCTGAGGCTTTTCCTTGAATTGAGTTACAAGGTTATTCTCAATTACCATCTGTCCAAATCGGGCGGGCGGGCGGACTGCCGTCATCGTGACTAGCTTGCCCTGTCGCTTATGAAAATCAACCAACGCAAAGATATTTACATTACTTACTCCATCGCCATAAGTAAGCATGAACGTTTCATTACCGATAAACTCAGTCAATCGCTTCACACGACCGCCAGTATTCGTATTAACTCCAGTATCCAACAAATGAACAGTCCAGTCTTCGCCATTCGTATTATGCACCACCACGTCACCGGTTTTAATCTGAACAGTAAGGCTTCGTGAGCGCAAATGATAATTCAAGAAATAATCTTTGATCAACTCCCCTTTGTAACCCAATGCGATCACAAATTCATTAAACCCATATGAAGCATAAATGTTCATGATGTGCCAAAGCATCGGTTTGCCGCCGATTTCAACCATCGGCTTAGGCTTAACTGTAGTCTCTTCTGATAATCGCGTACCCAAACCTCCCGCAAGGATGGCAACCTTCATAATAAAAAAATCCTTTCAGAATAAGATTACCTGATTATACATGCTCATTAAAGCATCACATCTTACAATCTCGTAATGCAGCCTCTTTCTAAAACAAAAGCCCTCCTGTGTTGATTACTCACAAGAGGGCTAAATTTCTCACGCCCATTTCAGATGGACATTCAGCTATAAAAAATTTCTTACTTTTTCTTGTTTGCAGTCTTCTTCTTCGCTGCGGGTTTGGCCTTGGGCACTTCAACCTCCGCAACCATAGACTGAGCGGGAGCCTTGGAACGGATAACTGCCCAGGAAAGCACACCGATCAAAATAAGCGCAACAACCCAAACACCGACTTTTGTACCGGCAGACAAACCCGGTTGAGCATATTGCACCACGATCGGGGCAATAATGACAGCAACGAGATTAACTACTTTGATCATTGGGTTGAGAGCAGGACCAGCAGTATCCTTGAAAGGATCACCAACAGTATCGCCTACAACGCCGGCTTTGTGACGCTCAGAGCCTTTGCCGAGGTTGTTCTTCGGATCTTTAGGTTCGTCTTCGATCAGCTTCTTGGCGTTATCCCATGCCCCACCTGAGTTATTCAGGAAAACTGCCAGCAATTGACCAGAGACGATGATGCCAGCTAGAAAACCACCAAGCGCTTCCACTTGAAGTGTCAAACCGACAACAATGGGGGTGACGATACCAAGCAAAGCGAGGGAAACAAGTTCCTTCTGTGCAGCGGATGTAGAAATGCCAACTGCTTGTTTGTAATCAGGCTTGACCTTGCCTTCCAAAACACCTAACTTGAACTGACGTCGTACTTCCAACACAATAAGGGAAGCAGCGCGTGTTACAGCTTGAATAGCAAAAGAAGAGAACAACCAAGGCAGCGCCCCACCGATCAACATACCGACGAATACCTGCGGTACATCAACACGAATACCAATTGTCTGAATTTGATTTGCGGGCAAAACGCCAAAACTTTCCTGCGCACGAGAAACATCCACGAGGAAGGAACCAAAGAGGGAGACCGCCGCGATCACAGCAGAACCGATCGCAACACCCTTTGTAATGGCTTTCGTAGTATTACCAACTGCATCAAGGTCAGCCATGATCTGCTGAGCATCCTTGGTTGCCTTGTCAGTCTTACCGGACCAAGACATTTCGCCGATACCATTGGCGTTATCTGCAATCGGTCCAAAGGAGTCCATAGCCACATTGTTACCAGTAAGGGTCAACATGCCGATACCAGTCATCGCAACGCCGTACAAAACAAATGTAGCACGCACTGTATCATCCAAACCAGGGATCGAACCAAAGATAAAGATAGACGCGATAATTGTTATAGCAATAACAAGAACAGACCAAACGGACGACTCAAAGCCAATTGAAATACCGCTCAAGATCAATGTGGCAGGGCCAGTATCCGCAGCCTTCTTAATATCATTCACCGGAGAAGCGTGTGTACCAGTGAAATACTCGGTCAAGCGATCGATCACAATCGCAAGCAACACACCCACACCTACGGCTGCGGGCAAACGCCACCAGCCACCCCATTCATCCATTGCAGGTGAGTTCAGGTAGGCAAAACCTGCGATAAAGAACAGTACCGCAGAGATCAAAGCTGAGGTAAGGAAGCCGCTAAAAATCGCCTTCATAGCATCTTCACTCTTGCCGGTTTCGCCGCCGCGGACAAAGTAGGTACCGATAATGGAAGATAACACGCCAATACCACGAACCATCAATGGGAATATGATCCACTCAAGGCGGTGAGTTGCATGCCAGAGAGACAGACCAAGAATCAGGCCAGAAACGATCGTCACTTCATAGGATTCGAAAATATCAGCTGCCATACCGGCACAATCACCGACGTTATCGCCAACGAGGTCAGCGATTACAGCAGGGTTGCGCGGATCATCCTCAGGAATGCCTGCTTCTACTTTACCGACAAGATCTGCACCTACATCAGCAGCCTTGGTGAAGATACCTCCACCGACGCGCATGAACAACGCAAGCAGGGTTCCACCAAAACCGAACCCGAGCAGGGCATCTGGAGCGGCAATACCGAGAATAATGAAAATGATGGTACCGCCAAGCAAACCTAAACCGTCAGTAAGCATACCGGTGATGGTGCCAGCGCGATAAGCGATTCGAAGCGCATCACCAAAAGACTTCTTTGATGCTGCCGCAACGCGTACATTGCCTTCGATCGCCATGCGCATACCGATCTGACCAACAGTGAGAGAGAAACCTGCACCCATAACGAATGCAAGCGCACGGGCAAACCCAATGATCAAACGGACCTGATCAGGAGTCTGTCCGTTGAAACGTTCCAAAGCCTCTCGAGATGGCGGAACAATATAGACTGAAAAGAAAAGAGCAAACGTCAGAATAACGATCAAGGGAACGATGGAACGAATCTGCCTTTGCAAATAAGCATTAGCGCCATCTTTGATGGCGCCCCACACTTCCTGCATCTTTTCTGTGCCCTTCTCTTCACGCAGGATCTGGGAACGGAGGAGAAGTGCGTACAACAAGCCGACTATGGCAATGCCGAATACCACCCAAATGGCTGTTGCCTCCAAAGAAGTAAGTCCTTGCATATAGTACATTGAATGTGTCCTTCCGAGGGAATAAAAGTATAGGTTTTCACCTAAGAGCAAAAGGATTTTACAGTCGCCAACTGATTGTGTCAAGAAAATGAGCGCGTATTAATCTAAAATACAGAAAAAGTTGACAAGCCACATCAAACCTGATAATATTTGACGAAATTAGTCGTATTCAAATAAAAAAAGGAGAAACAAATATGCTCCAGGAAATTGAAACCCAATTATTCACAATAACACCAGCCGCAAGCCAGGCTGTAAAAGATATCCTTTCTCAGCGCAAATTAGACGGATACGCCCTTCGCGTGTATGTGGCAAGCGGCGGTTGCTGCGGTGTAAACTTCGGCATGGCGTTGGATAATAACTTCCGCGATGTGGATACCACATTCGAATCCAACGGCGTAAAAGTCGTCGTAGATGAAGTTTCGATCGACTACTTGCGCGATGCGACTGTGGATTTTGTAAACGACCCCCAGCATGGCGCTGGCTTTGCAGTCAACAGCCCGAACGCAAAAGGACGCGAAGGCGGTTGTGCCTGTGGCAGCAGCAATAGCGCTGAGAGTTCATGCGGGTGTGGCGGCGGTGGCGCCTGCTCTTGCAACAACTAAAATATCTCTAAATTAAATAAAAAAAGACCGGGCAAGCCCGGTCTTTTTTTATTGACCGCGCAGGAAAGAGATTAATGCGCCAAATCCACCAATAAACCCCAGACCAAATATCAGCAGTCCAAGTGGAACACGATTGGTTGTAGCACCATCATCCAAAAAGGTAGCAATCACCAGTGGAGCTGGCTGCGTAAAGGTAGGCAGACGAGTAGGAACGATAGGCGTGACAAACGCAGCAACAAGGGTAGGGTCAATGGTGGGAGTGGAAGCCGGGGTCGGTGTAGACGGCGCTACAAGGACAGGCAAGTTGCCTGTTTTTTTGATCGTCACATATGGACCGAACACCCATGCAACAGAACCTACCACTCCAGGATAACTTACTTGAATCCAATCCCCGTCCTCTGAAATGCCAAAAGCAGGAACTTCTTGTCCCTTAAGTAATATTCCAACTGCTGGATAAAGATAAGAACTAGGCCCGGAGTAAACACTTACTGTTTCAATATCCAAATTCACCGAGACGATCATACCAGATGGTGTACCGGTAACTGTCGGGATCGATCCGGTGGGTTGTTGAGCATGCGCCGAAGTTGGAGTAGGAGAGTAAAAAAAGCTTGCTGCACCCAAAAAAATCAATGCAATTATAAAAATAATTCGTGGTTTCTGAGAAAACATTATTTCCTATCGTTGTATTAATGAAAGCGGAAAGCCAATGATTCCCAGAATGGCAAAGGCTAAAATTATTACAGCCAAAGGGACGGAGTCCTGCGAGCTATCGGATATATTCTGTGCGTAAGACGGCTGAGTTATGGATGGCGGTGGCGTGAACGTCGGCAGACGAGTGACAGTTGCAACGATGTTAAATTGTGCAGCAAGCGTCGGGTCAACAGTGGAAGTGGCGGGCTGAACTGGAGTAGGAGGAGGGTCTACAACTTGCAAGGTTCCCGGAGAAATCTGCACTAAGGGAGAATAAACCCAACCCGTATTACCAGGGGCACCAGGGAACTCGATCTGAATCCAGTCACCACCTAGAGATCTGCCAAGCGCAGGAGCGGTAGAGCCTGTGGGAAGTGTCCCAACAATGGGATAGACATACGAACTTGGTCCCATACGCACATTGATTTGCGGCTCTTCCGTTATGACGGTAATAAAAATGCCTGTAGTTGGGACATTTGTCGGTTGTTGAGCCAACACTACAGCCGAGTTGGAAGCGGCAAACATTCCATAAGTTAATAAGACTGTTAGCAGGAGGGTGATCGGTTGAAACCAGTGTCGTGTCATTATCGTATTACTCATAAGGAGAATCGCAAAGGCGATTATAATCGACTTCATGGAACGAAAAATTTTTCACGGATCGATCAAACCAGTGGATATAGCTCAAGCTTTGCTTGGAGAGTTCAATCACGGGAATTTACGCGCACAAACTCTCGGACAAAGCGACAAAATGATTGTGCAAATCAGCTCGCGGCCAGATGCGATGTCTGGCGGGCAAACGGCTTTGACCGTTACTGTTCAAAAAACTGAAGATGGCATCATCGTGGAGATCGGGCAGCAGGCGTGGCTTGGGGTTGCAGCGAGTATTGGAGCAACAGCCCTCGCAGCGCTTCGAAACCCCTTTAGCCTGCTTGGACGACTCGATGACATCGCTCAAGATATTGAGCATCTTCAACTTAATGAACGAGTTTGGCAGGTGATTGCAGAATCTCTCCAATCTGCCGGCGCGTCCACAGATCTATCAGATAAACTCAAGCGAACAGTTTGTGAATATTGCAATACGGCGAACCCGGTCGGCGAACCTTCATGCGGAGCCTGCGGAGCGCCTTTGGGAAAGGCGCAGCCTACCACCTGCAAGAAATGCGGATACGTGGTGAAAACGAGCGATAAGACTTGCCCAAATTGCAAACAGCCTTTATTGTTTTAACTTTTGCGTTGAGTTGTCGGGCTTGCACAAATAACAGCCCCAACCTATAATGACATTAAGAGTAACATGATGAATATAAAAGAACTTGAAGCACGTCTTCAATCCTTGATCGAAGTAGATTTAATGAGCCTTCTCCCCGGGAGAAAAGTGGAGGATGTAATCATCCAAAAACTTGCAGCGGCGATCCACCTTAACACCCTTGCCATGGAAAACGGCAGCCTTGCCGCTCCGGATGTTTATACGCTGGTAATGCATCCCATCACCTCCGGGAAATGGCATGATCAACAACTGCTCACAATCCTCTTGCACTCGATCACAACTGTGGCGCAGGAAGCGGGATTTAAGTTTACAATATCGCCAACCATTACAATTTCCACTGACGAGAGAATCCCTTTAAACGATGCTGAAATCATCGCATCGCATCGGATCGGATCTATGGCTGAAACTAACGCAACCCCTCTGGATACTGGAAGTCTTGAAGAAAATGGAAAGCTTCCCGAGAATGCCTTTTTAATTGTCGAAGGTGTGAAAGTCTTTCCACTTGTTCTGCCAGTCGTTAATATTGGCCGCAGGCTGGATAACCAACTTATTATTGATGATCCCCGCGTATCGCGCAATCATGCCCAGCTTCGTACGATCAAGGGACGGTTCGTAGTGTTTGACTTAAATTCCACGGGAGGCACGTTCGTGAATGGACAACGTACCAGTCAGAGTGTGCTTTACCCTGGAGATGTGATCTCGCTGGCTGGTGTGGCACTGATCTTCGGGCAAGACAATCCGCCTCCACGGCCGGACCTCAAGGACACCTCCCCCTTCCACAGCGCCACCTCTGAACGTCCGACGGCGATACTAAAAGAACATTCCACTGCAAGATTAAGAAAAAAATGAGCGGTTCAATCGTTCTGGCTCTGCGGTTAAGTACCGCACTAGCCCTGTTTGGTTTTTTAGGATGGGCATTAGTATTTTTATACCGTGAAGTAAACAGGCAAGGCCAATCGCTTGCAAATCGTCGTATTCCAGGTATCAGCCTCACGGTCAAGCAGGGACCGGGTTCTTCGTCCCTGAAATATTTTGCACAGGCAGAGATCATTCTTGGACGAGATCCAGGCTGCGACGTCCCATTGACCGACGACACCATCTCGACTCGACACGCACAATTAACTTATCATCACAACCAGTGGTGGCTGGAAGATCTTGCATCTACAAATGGAACCATATTAAATGGAACCCAGGTCAATATGCCAACAGTAATCACTTCTGGTGACGAGATCAAATGCGGTACAACACGGCTGACTGTAAGCCTTTCAGAAAACATCATTAACGAGCCCACTCAAAAAATAGGTAAAAATCATGGAAAATAAACCAACCCTTGCTATTATCGGTGGATCTGGCCTGTATCACATGAGCGGACTGGAAAAAATAGAAGAAACCGTGGTTGATACTCCTTTTGGAAAACCAAGCTCGCCGATCACAACTGGAACACTTGAAGGGATGCGAGTTGCATTTCTTGCGCGGCACGGGATTGGTCATCACATCACTCCAACAGAAGTTCCATACCGCGCAAACATTTATGCACTGAAATCGCTCGGCGTGGAACGCATCGTCAGTATCAGCGCCTGCGGTTCCCTGAGGGAGGATTACGCCCCCGGCCATATCGTCATCCCCGATAATATTTTTGATTTTACAAAAGATCGAGTCCGCTCATTTTTTGGCGAAGGGCTCGTGGCTCATGTAGGCGTGGCAGATCCTTTTTGTGGCGATCTTTCTAGGCAGCTGGAAAACGCAGTCCGCGCTGCTGGGGCAACCGCCCATACCGGCGGCTCTCTTATAACAATTGAAGGTCCACGCTTTTCCACGAAAGCAGAATCACACGCATTCCGCGCATGGGGGATGTCCATTATCGGCATGACCGCCTCACCAGAGGCTTTCCTTGCCCGTGAAGCTGAGATCTGCTACTCAACCATGGCGCATGTAACAGACTATGATGTGTGGCACGAAAGTGAATCACCTGTGACGGTTGAAATGGTCATTCAGACTCTCAACAAGAATACCGAAATAGCACAAGAGGCCATCCGCAACCTAGTGAATACTTTATCCAGCGAACGCGCATGTGCCTGCGGACAAGCTCTGGCAACTGCCTTGATCACCAACCCCAAGATCATTCCTGCGGAAACCCGCAAAAAGCTTGATCTGCTTGTCAGCAAATACCTTGTCTAAACTCCAACCAAAACGGATATTCATCCTTCGTTTTATAAAATGATGTACCATTGAAGCATGCATGATCTAACCCAAAGTCGTTTGCTCCGTTGGTCGGCGTTATTTCTACTTCTCCAATCCATTACTCTTACGCTTTCCACAGCTGTGCGGGAGCGTACCTGGAATGTGGATTATAAAATTTCCCATTGGCTGGGTTTTCTGGCGTGGGTCGTTTTATTCAATCTGCTCCACCGTGTTACCGCAAAGCATTTACCCGAACGCGATCCATACATTTTGCCGGCAGCAGCACTGCTCACAGGCTGGGGGCTTCTCACGATTTGGCGATTGGACGAAACCTTTGGCATCCGCCAATTGATCTGGCTGGGCATCAGCATACTCGCAGTTATTTTCGCGATCATATTTATAAAAAATCTAAACTTCTTCAGAAGCTACAAATATATTTTTCTAAGCGGCGGCCTGCTCATTACTGCCCTCACTCTGCTCTTTGGAACCAATCCTCTTGGGTACGGACCGCGATTATGGCTGGGATGTTGTGGAGTTTATTTTCAACCATCCGAGCCGCTCAAGCTGTTACTTGTGATCTACCTTGCTGCATATCTTGCAGACCGCGTAAGTTTTCAGTTATTTTCCTTCCCACTTCTTGTCCCGGCACTGGTAGTCACGGGTCTTGCGTTGCTGTTGTTGTTGGTTCAGCGCGACCTTGGAACCGCCTCTATTTTTGTTTCTATTTTCACTATAATGATATTCCTTGCAACTGGCAAAAGGCGGGTCTTATTCAGTGCAAGCACATTTCTTGCGCTTACTCTTTTTCTAGGATATTTTTTTATTGACATCATCCATATCCGAATTATTGGGTGGGTCAACCCTTGGAACGACCCATCGGGGAACTCCTATCAGATCGTTCAATCATTATTGGCAGTCGCAAATGGGGGCACAATTGGTAGAGGACTTGGAGTTGGAAATCCTTCACTCGTCCCTGTTGCGCTTTCCGATTTTATCTATGCTGCAATAGCAGAAGAAACGGGTCTTGTCGGGACCTTTGGCTTGATCGCCCTCATCTGGATAATCCTCGCTCGCGGCTTGATCATCGCCTTGCGTGCTGCGGACAGATTCCGTCGCTATTTAGCAGCGGGTGTGGCAGCCTACCTCGGTATTCAAAGCCTGCTCATCATTGGCGGGAATGTCAGGCTGCTTCCCCTCACTGGTGTGACTCTGCCCTTCGTTTCGTATGGCGGTTCCTCACTACTGACAGCATTTGCCGCTTTATTCCTTCTACTTATCATCAGCAATGTAGAAGATACCGAGCCCGCAACATTGCAGAACCCCAAACCATATTCCATCCTTGCAGGCATCTTTGCACTGGGATTCACCGCCATCGCCTTGAGCACAGCGTGGTGGTCAGTGATTCGCGCACCTGACCTGTTGTTGAGAACGGATAACCCTCGCCGCACCATTGCAGATAGGTATGTTCTTCGTGGCGAACTGGTGGACAGGGACAACCAACCCATCGACATTACCAAAGGTCAAAGTGGCTCATATGAAAGAGAATACCTATACCCAAATCTGGCTCCTGTTACTGGTTATACGCAGCCCGTTTATGGACAGGCTGGCTTGGAGGCTACGCTTGATAATTACTTGCGCGGTTTGCAAGGAAATCCTTCCCTCTTGGTCTTATGGAACGAGTTGATTTACGGCACTCCCCCGGCCGGACTGGACGTGCGTCTAAGCTTGGATCTTGGCTTACAAGCCAAAGCAGATCAATTACTAGATGGGAATTCTGGCGCCATCATATTGATGAATGCAGAAACGGGCGAAATTTTGGTGATGGCTTCTCACCCCACATACGATCCAAATAACATGGACGAGGAAGGTGACGCACTATCACAAGATAAAGCGTCGCCTTTGCTGAACCGTGCCACACAAGGTTTATACCCAATTGGGTCAGCGCTGCTGCCATTGATCCATGCGGAGTTTGGAGCAAGGCAGCCAGCAGACTCTGAGCTACTGGCACTCTACGAAAAACTTGGCCTGCTGCAAGCACCTGAGATAAATATGCCTGTTGCCGCTGAAGATAAAAAAGGCTCGCTACACGACATAAAAGTGAGCCCACTACAAATGAGCATTGCGGCTGCCACCCTTAGCTTCAAAGGAATCGCTCCGTCTCCACGCATCGCCACGGCAGTCAACACGCCTGAACAGGGATGGGTGGTGCTGCCGGCGTTAAGTCAGCCTGTAAATGTGCTTCAGGCATCAGCGGCGAATGAAGCAGCTCTGTCCTTTATTCAGGAAGGCAAGCCGTACTGGAGTCACATTGGGCAAGATAGTGTGGATGGAACCAATGTCACATGGCTGCTGGCAGGAACCTTGCCTGAATGGCGTGGCACGCCGCTGGTATTGATCGTCACTTTGGAAGATCTTGATGCATCATTGGCAGAAAGTATCGGAGATAGCCTCCTAAACGATTCGGGACTAAGCCAGTAGAATCAAAAAAGGTCAGGCGATAAGCCTGACCTTTTTATAATCCAAATTTTATTTACGAACCTTGGTCGCTGTCTTTTGCACCGTAGCCAGGGCCGCTCTTGAAGAATTCGTAATTGGCCTGAACATCAGCGGTGAGATCCACAACTTCACCAGCGCCAAGTTGCTTTGTAGTTTCCAAAACAACTGCCTTGCCGTTGTGGTTCTTGCCTTCGTAGTGACCAGTGAGGCCGACTTTGCTGATGTACTCGCCGCCCTTGGCGGTGTACGCGGCAGGAACTTCATCTTCGGGGAAGATGGCAGCGTAAGGGCATTCGGGGACGCAAGCGCCGCAGTCGATGCAGGTGTCAGGGTCGATATACATCCAGGGCCATTCTGCCACAGGCTGACCAGGGACGATGCACTCTACAGGGCATACTTCGATACAACCGCGATCACGAATACACAAGCTGGTAATAATATGGGTCATGAGATTTTCTCCTTTTGGGATAATAGATAAACTTATTAAAGCTATTATAACTTTGTTTAATCTCATGACAAGGGCAAGGTTTCAAAAATGCTCGGATTTTAGTCGTTTGGTATGAGGGCACTTAGACGTGGTCAAGCAGCCCATTGTTGAGCGAGTTTCAGCATAGCCGCAGACGGTCTGCCTCGCTGACAGGGTATAGTCCAAGGTGGTAGTGGCACTTTGAAATT
>Ga0172373_10001307_pt1 | contig 40498 bp, 34 predicted proteins | sample Lak10m_2_FD_114546 | JGI IMG/M metagenome (GOLD analysis project Ga0172373, IMG submission 114546) | Freshwater microbial communities from Kabuno Bay, South-Kivu, Congo - kab_092012_10m | ecosystem: Environmental > Aquatic > Freshwater > Lake | place: Democratic Republic of the Congo... | reverse complement strand
TGAGAAGATGGGCGTGGCACGCATTCACGCACGACTCACGGCAGGTGTTTCACTCAAGATTGCCGCATCGCTTTGTGCGTTGAGTGTGTCAAATCACTGCTAGACTAGCAATCAAGGTATATATTTACGTAACAAAAAACACCCACGAGCAGACATCTCTGCCCGTGGGTGTTGTATAGCGCATGTGGCTTAGGTATGCCCAATGAAGCGCAATGCGGTCAACGCAAGTGTGCGTGCGACGTGAATGAGATCGGCAACTGGCACATATTCATCGGGTTTGTGAGCGAGGCGGACATCGCCGGGCCCATACATGACGGTCGGGATGCCCGCTTGGTGGACGAGGAGGCGCATGTCTGCGCCATACGGCATGCCCTCGAGGGGCGGTGCGGGTGCAAACGCCTGGTGGCTGTGTGCGAGCAGAGAGACGATGGGGTGATCGGTCGGGCATTCGGCGGGCTCAAACGTACCTCCCCACCAAGTTACCTGCGGTGGGTGGTCACGGAGCCACGGGTCTTGGGCGGCAGCCCGAGCAACGGCGTCTTCGAGCTCACGACGAGCCGCTTGTGAATCCTCGCCGATGCCAATGCCATAACGACCCTCAGCAATGAGCTCCTCGGCCACACTTGACGGCCAATTACCGGCACGCACGGTGCCAATGCTCAGTGGATAGGGTAGTCGGTAGCCAGCAAAGAGCGGATGGCGCATGCGTTGATTGCGGTCGGCTTCGAGTGCCAACAATGCTTGTTGCACGACATAATATTTCTCAATGGCGCTGACGCCTTCTTCGCGGTAGCACCCATGAGCGGACAAACCCGGCACGCTGATGCGCACGTTGTGCGCGCCTGCTTGGGCAGGTGCGATGGCCATCCGGGTAGGCTCTGGGATGATTGCTGCGTCGGCGCGGTAGCCGCGATGAATACTTGCGAGGGTGCCACAACCGCCGTCTTCTTCGCCGATGACGCTCTGAATGTGCAGGCGGCCTTTGAGTGTGACACCGGCTTGCGCAATTGCACGCGCCGCCCACAGGGCACATACCAGGCCACCCTTCATGTCGAGCGCACCCCGGCCGTACATACGCCCATTGTGGATGGTCGCTTGCCAAGGATCAAAGCTCCAATTGGCGCTATCACCAGCAGGTACGACGTCGATATGTCCATTGAGAATGAGTGAGCGGCCGTCGTGTGAATCGTTGCCGATACTGCCCACTACCCCGAGGCCGCGCGCGCGTTCGACCTCCCATGAAAAGGCGGGATCGCGCTGTAAATTGGCAAAATCGATCTCCCAGACATCCGTATCGAGTCCACTTGCGCGCATTTCAGCCGCCATGCGCTCTTGGGCGGGGCTTTCGGCATCAGCGAGGCTGGGGATGGCCACGAGTTCACTGAGGAACGCAAGCATGCTATCGGTGTCGAGCGCTGCGAGGACGTTGCGCTCTGTTGGTGTGAAATCGGCCATGTGTGCTTCCTTGTTTATTGCTGCTTAGTCGCGAAGCAACGGGCGGGTCAAACAGGTGGGACCACCTTCGGCCTTGAGCGAAATCTCGTTGCCCCGATAGGTTTGTACTTCACAACCAGCTTCACTGAGCAAGCGTGCGGTAATCGGGTTGACGTCGAGCATCAAACAAACCTTCGGCGCAATTGCGAGCACGTTGGTGGCCATGGAATCGTACTCCGAGGCGGGGATTTCGATGAGCTTCATGTTGCGGCGTTTCAGCTCTTGGTACATGGCGGTTGGCATGAGTGGCAGGTGAACGACGGCCATGTCGTGATCGACCATCGAAATAAACGACAGCAAGTGGAGACACGCCTCCGGGCCGGTGTAGTAGGGCAAGTCATAGGAGATGACGGTCACTCCCTTGGGGGCCAGCATGTCACGAATCTGGCGCACCGCTTCGTAGTTGGTGCGGAAGCCGACACCGATCATCAGTGTCTGCTCGTCAATCCACATGGTGTCGCCACCCTCGGCTCGGGCATCGCCGGTGAGTTGACCAAGAATGGGAATGCCGGCTTTCTGCATACTCACGCCGATGGCGGCTTCTTCGCCGACCCGCAGTGGTTTGCCCATGTGAAGCAAAATCGCGCCGTGATTGGTGACGATGGCCGGATCAAAACAAAAAATCGCATCAGCGTGGTCGGCGAGTGGTGCATCGTGCATGATGACCTCGACCCCGGCTTTGCGCAACGTATCGCACAAAGCGGCATGTTCGGCGAGCGCACCTGCGCGATCTGGGCGCGACGTGTAGTGCCACCGGTGTGGGTCAGCCTCATAAAAGGCCGCTTCCGGGGTGCGTAGCATGACTTTGCGGAGTTGGCTGACCATGTTTTGGGCGCCATACGTACGTGATGACATGGAAATGTTCCTTTCACGGGGGTGTATATCCCCCTCTAGACGTGCAATTTATTGATTACTTCCCTGCATGGCGCGCACGACCAACTCACGTACCCCGACCTCGCCACGTGCGGTGAATGTGGTATGTTGGGCGCTCCCCAGCGGGTAGACGCGCAACGAACACACGGTGTGCTCACCAGCGTAGATTTCGATGATGGAGCGATCAACGTAGATGTCGAGCTGGAGTTCATCACCGGTGTGCACGTGCAGTGGTGCCACATAACAATCATGGCTGGTGTTTTGGTTGAGACTACTGAGACGCATATCACAGCGTAATTCGTTGCGTTGCCGATCCCAAGAGATGCGCGTTTCTTCGCCGGTGCTCGGATCGTGGCGCACGCTGATACTGGCTTCAGCATCGCCGTGGGCCTGCAGGGTGGCTTTGATGACGAGGGTGTCGCCGGCCACGTGGCGGAGCGCATGGTGCGCAGCAGCGCCATCGCACTCGTGGAGATGCACCATGGTGCGCCCTTCGAGGCGTTGGACTTCGGGTGCCACGCGGAAGGTCAATGCGCCAGTAGCGTCGAGTGCCACTATGCGTGGGAGCGTCATGACGCCTTGCCAACCAGCACTGCGACAGCTTGCGTCGTGGCGTTGCTCTTGGCACCAGCCAATCATGATGCGGCGTCCGTGCGCATCCGTAAAGCTTTGCGGCGCATAAAAACTCGCACCAATGTCGACCATGTTGCGTTGTGCTGGCGTGAATGTGCGGCCGTCGAAGTGGCCGCTCATCCAGATGACTCGCCGCATGGGCAACGGCGAGGTAATGAAAACGTGTTGTCCGTTGCTGGCAAAAAAATCCGGGCATTCGTAGAGCTGCTCGTTGACGTGGTCGTCCGATTCAATCATGCGCCCCAAGTACTCCCAGTTGATGAGGTCTTGCGAGCGAAACAACGGCGCGACCGCGTGTACCCCGTCGCCAGATCCGAGAATGTGGTACCACCACTCGCCTTCGCGCCAGATGCTGTGATCACGGAAATCGTGGACGAGTTGGTCGGGAGCGCTCGCAATCACCGGGTTGGCCACTTCTTTGCGAAAGGTGGTCAGCGTGTCGTCTTCGGGGTACGCCAAACACGGCAGTTGGTGCGGATTGTTGACGCCGGTATAGACCATGACCGGGCGCCCGTCGTGGACCACCGCACATCCCGAAAAGACGCCATCGCGGTCGTACGGCATATCTGGTGCTAACGCCAAGGGCGCATCGTGCCAGTGCACAAGATCCGTGCTCGTGGCGTGCCCCCAGTGCATGGCCCCCCAGTAGGCGGCGTGCGGGTTGTACTGATAGAACAAGTGGTACACGCCCTGCCAGTGAATCAGCCCGTTGGGGTCGTTGAGCCAGTATTGTGGTGCCGTGAAGTGGTATTGTGGCCGATGCGGGTCGTTGGCAAATTGTTGGCGTGGATTCATGCAGACTCACCTTGTGCTTGTAGGGCCAATTCCGATGATTCACCTAGTAGTATAGCCGTTTTTATCACTGCCACCCGCTCTCCCTATGCGTCGTTTGCGTGTGGCTTTACATAGACCAACACGGCATCATGCTGGATGGTGCGAAATCCCAGCGATGCATAGAGATCCTGGGCATGGCTCCCGTGGATAACAAACAAGTAGGTTTGGAGGTGGTGTGCCTGACAGTGGCGAATGGCGGTGGTGAGGAGCTGGCGTGCCACACCACGGCGCCGGTGATGTGCATGCACAAAGACACCCTCAATGCGCGCAATTCCCGCAGATGCATACACCAAGCAGTGACCAGCGGGTTCATTGTCCACATATGCGATGAAGCCAGTAACGTCGGGGGCACTCACTTCTTGGTAGCGCAGAGAGTACATGATTTCGGGCGGAGAATAGGGGTCATCGTCGCTGATGTTGCTCCAAATCTGGTATTCAGATTCTTCGAGCGCCGATGTCACCGTAATGTGCGGATCGGCAGCGAGTGCTGGCAGCGGGCCGTCGTGATGCATCAGGTCGGTAATGCCCCAGTCGTGTTTGGCGATGAACCCGTGTGCCTCGAGCTGAGCGCCAAAATCACTCGGCGTGCTCAGGGCATCGAGGTAAACGACAGCATCGAGGTCGATGGCCGCATAAAAATGCACGATATCGGTGATGATGTCACGATGATCGCCGTCGGGAAGGCGAATCATGCCAGCGTGGTTGGGGTCGTAGCGCCCGGGCAAGGTGGGATTGGTGAATAGCATGTAGCCGTCGCGCGGCGTTGCGCGGGCGTAAGTGCTCCAATACGTGTTGTCTTGTTGCCAGATGCGGTCAAGTTGTTCGGGAGTGGTCGACATCAGCGTTCTCTTCCTCATTGTGGCGTATGTGTGCGTGCAAGCGGCTCTAGTGGCCATACGTCGAGGGTCGATTGGAGGGGCAAATCGATACGGTCGCGTTCGAGCACCGACACGTAGGCGGCCAAGTTGACCGTGGCTGATTCAGCGACGTGTGGGTACCCGATGAGCGAGACGGCACCACCATCGAGCCAACGAACCATGTCGGCGACCGCAGCATCCCAGCACCCCTCCCAGGTCATCGCAGTGGTGAAATCCACCGGTTGCTGACCGTGAGGGCTCATGAGTGTGGCCCGTTGTTCGCTGTGGATGTGGATGACTCCTGCATTGCCTACCACGGTCATAATATCGCCGCCGGCCATGGCTTGCCCGCCATCGAGGATGCCACGGGCGCCCCCCGCAAAGCCCATGTGGAGCGTGGCATGATCCTCCATGGCATGTCCAAAACCACGCGTGTCACGCACACGAGCCTGCGCCATCACCCAACTCACGGGCTCTTCGGCGAGGAGGTAGCGAAACATGTCGATCCAGTGCGATCCCCATTCGCTCAGGTCCCACCCCGCTATGCCGGCGAGACAGGCGACCGGGGTGCCAATCTGGCCCTGGTCAATCCAAGCGCGCGTCTGTTGGAAGACGGGCAGGTAGCGGCGGACATGTGCCACACTAAGCTTGACCGGACTCTCGCTGAGCAGTGCGTTGATGCGGTGGAGTTGTGCCGGCGTGGCTACGAAGGGTTTTTCACAAAAAATCGCCTTGACGCCAGCGGCTACCGCTGCCTCGATCATGTCGGCATGGAGCCCCACGTAGGTGCAAATGCTCACAATGTCGGGGCGAGTTTGCTGGAGCATGTCGACATAATTCGTAAATCCGCTGGTATCGAACTGCTCATTAAACGCATCGATGTGGGCGGGAACAATGTCGGCTACTGCTACGAGTGACACCTGTGGGTGGTGTTGGTAGGCACGGGCATGGGTGTAGCCGATTTGATAGCCACCCCCTTTATGATTGGTCGCAACCGGTTTGCCAGCACCGATGATGGCGGCACGATAGGTGTTCATGGTCATTGTTCTCCCAGCAAAAAGGCAACACTGTTTTGCCACATACGCCGGATGGGCGGTGGCTCCATGGAGCGCATGTTGTGACCGAGAGCCAAGTAGACCGCAGGGCCGGTATGTGCACTGGCGTCAAGCGTGGTAATCATCGGGTGTGTGGCATCGTCCCAGTGCGCCCAGGCGTGGTGTGTCGGTTGACGCGTCTCGTCCATCCACAGTTTGTAGTAGATTTCATCGTCACACTCAAAATCGTGCATGCCGGCCACCACTGGGTGCTGACTCGGCCCAATCTGAATCGTATGTCGTTGAAAGGGCGAGTGGGATGCGCGTTGCCAGCCCCATTTCACACCAACACGTTGACCGAATTCGCTCCAATCGTCGTACCCACCAATCGCACCATGGTGGATGAGTAGGGGACGTTTGCTGTCGCAATACCGCAAAAACCCGGCCCGTTCGGCCTCATCGGGGGGAGTGTAACTGAGATTCCCCGCCCAATCCGCACTCATGCCAGGCCAGTACATGCCCATTAGCACGAGGAGATCGACATCGACCAGATCGTGAAAGGCAGCCGCTCCTGCGCGTACGCTGATGCGGTAGTTGGGGAGCCAAGTGCTAATCAACGTGGCTTGGTGGTCCACCGGGTGAAACGCAGGTCCGCCAATCAAGAACCGTATATGGTGCATCGTATATCTCTCCATTGCCCGTTCTGTGTGCATTGTACACCGACTTGACCAGCGTATGAAACAAAAATCCCCCCACGCTGGTGCTCCACCAGCGTGGGGGCGGCGATGCATTACGCAAGTACGATGCGGCTGAGAATTGCATGGTAGAGCGGGATGCCAATGATGATGTTGAAAGGAAAGGTAATCACCAGCGCAGAGCCAAAATACAAACTCGGATTGGCCTCGGGGATGGCGTGTTTGGCGATGGCAGGCACCACAATGTACGACGCACTGGCTGCTAGGGTCATCAACAACAATGAATTCCCATATCCCATGCCAATCAGTTGACTGACTCCGAGTGCAATCGCGGCAGCAATCAACGGCATCACAATGCCAAATATCATGATCTGCTTGAAGCCCTGCTGGTGCTCGCGCCCCTTGTGTACCACGTTCAGACCCATTTCGAGCAAGAAAAAGGCGAGGAAGCCCTTGAAAATGTCCCCCGTGAAGGGGTTCATCACCTGTTTGCCCTCTGGTCCCACCAATAAACCGATGACGAGGCTGCCGATGAGGAGCAAATGCGGACCGTCAGTCATCGCCTCACGCAAGATGTGCCCCCACGACATTGCACCGGCTGTGGGTGTGGCCTGTTGTCGGGCCGCATGTGCGAAGGTGATTGCCATCAAAATCGCCGGGGTCTCCATCAGCACCATGACCACCGTCATATAGCCGTCGTAGGCGATGAGTTGGCGGTCAAGGGACTGTGTCGCAGTGATGAACGTAACGGCGCTCACCGATCCATAGGCGGCCGCAACCGCAGCTGCATCGAAGGGCGACATGCGCCGCCGCAAATAAGCGAATGCCATGAGTGGTATCACCAGAGCGAGTGCCATGCCGCTGATGATGGCCAGCACGACATCGCTTGTGATGGGACTACTTGCCAGAGCCACCCCACCCTTGAAACCGAGCGACAACAACAGGTAGAGCGAAATAAACGATGCAACAGCCGGTGGAATGCTCAGATTTGAGCGCATGAGTGCAATGCTACACCCCAAAAAAAAGAACAATACGGCGGGATCAAGCAGGTTTTGTAGAGCGGTTGGCAACATGCTGGTCCTTCTGATTACGAACAATCTAGAATTTCTCCTCCCTCATTGTACCGATAACGGGAATAAATACAAATAATTCTGTCAAAAATAGTTAAAACAATACTCGGGTGTCATCAGCAGGGTATGTGTGGTGCCGATGTGCATGTGAATAGCGTACAATGAGGGCGAATCAGGGCGACAACAAAGAAAACGGGATGAATGAACTGGTACGCACGGGCATGCTACGCAGCCCCGCACTACGGGGAGCACTCTACTACTTCGGATTTTGGGGGGCAGTAGGCACGTATATTCCGTTTTTGTTTGTGCACTTCAAGCAAATCGGTCTCACCGGCACACAAATTGCCTTGTTTGCGACCCTCGTGCCACTGACGATGCTCACAACGGCGCCCATCGTGGCAAATTACGCAGACCGGCACCGTGCTCGTGTCAAGATTTTGGCCGTGTGTATCGCGTTGCTGGGTATTTCGCTGTGGCTGCTCGGGATGAGCACTGCCTACTGGGTGCTGTTGCCGTTAATGGTGTTCATGGCGTTGGTGCGCAGTCCCATTGCCGGTATCGGTGATGGCTTGGTCGCCAAAATGGCCGTTGAGCATGGTCTGCATTTTGGCTCCATGCGCTTGTGGGGCTCACTCGGCTTCGCCGGTGTGGCGGCCCTGAGTGGGGTAGTCTGGCAACGCACCGGGTATGGCCCCATGTTTGCGGTGGCCTGTGTCGCATTTTTGGCGGTGTCGTTGCTGGCGTTTTTGCTCGACGAAGATCAAACGAGTGCGCCCGTAGGCGCCACTTGGGGGCCGTTGTTGCGCGATCCCGCGTTGCGTATCATTTTGTTAACGGCTTTTTTGATGGCGGGATCGTTGAGCATGAGTGGCACGTTTGAGGGCATCATGATGGATTCTCTCGGCGGTGGCGGCGTCTACATTGGTCTCTTGCTCGGATTTACGGGTATTTCAGAGATTCCCATGATGCGCAATGCGCCTCGGCTCGCTGCCCGCTTCGGTGCAGAGCGCACCTTCATGTTTGGCTGTCTGGTGATTGCGCTCGCTCATTTGGCGTATGCCCTGGCGTGGTCACCCGTGGTGTTGCTGTTGTCGGCGACCATTCGCGGTGCCGGGTTTGGGTTGTCGTTCGTGATGATGGTTTCGATTGTCGCCAAACGCTCACCCGCTGGGTTGGTTGCAAGTGCGCAAGCAGCGGTCTCTGGTGCCGGTTGGGGCTTAGCGCCGCTGATTGGTATTCCCATGAGCGGGATTTTGTACGATCATACCGGGGGGCCGCGTAGCGTTTTTTTGGTGTGTGTGGTGATGGCCATCGCTGCGGCAGCCACGGTCGGGTACGGCATCATGCGTGGAGTGTTTGAGGAGGCAACCGCATGAGCGATTGGTTACTAAAAACGAATCCGAGTGGATTACGCCTATGCTGATTTGCAGGCCCTTGGGCACGGTCTGGGCCGGAGTCGCCAATGCGCAGGTCGTCAACGTCATTGCGCAGATGCAACCCGGTGACCGCTGGATTATTTACCACGTGGGCGATGAGCGCCGTGTGGTCGGCATCACCGCAGTGACAACGGCGGCCGATGGGGATCCCCGTGACGTGCCTGCAAAGTTGAAAGTGGTAGTACGTAGTGCCGGTGCGTGTAGCGATGCACCATATGCGGTGTTGTGTGCGTGTGGCGTTGGACGATAACTGTTGCCACCCGCGTGCAACGAGTTCCTAGACGCCGTTGGCGACAACATACGTACACACAGTCTGCATCATCGGTGTCGAATTCTCCGTCACGCTATCTGTGTAATCGACTTACTCGACTAGGTTGACACCGACCGGTGTGCATACCTCTGGCTGTGTGCGCTCAGTGTCAACCTGCGCTGCCTGCGAATCCGTACTCTCGCCCAACAAGGCCAAATGATGAGCCAAGGAGGCCAACTGTTTTTGGGTTCGTTCCGTACTTGTGGTCATCTCTGTGTACATTTTTTCTTCTTCCTTCTTTGACAATAATGTTAAATCATATTAAAATGACATCATGAATATATCACATCTCCTCGGCAGTCCTAAGTTTATCAACATGGCGGAACGTATGGCTGCGGTAGCGGCTCTGATGGTGTAGCAGAGCTTTATCGAGCAACTGACGCTCATCACCGCCGAATTCAACCAGCTTTAACCTGAAGAAAGAAGATACGTATGCAAGGAGCAGAAATGACAACCTCAGAATACCAGCAACTCCGTCAGGTACTGGCTGAAATCAGCGACATCAATGCGATTGGAGCCCTGTTGAATTACGACCAGTCGACGATTATGCCGACCGGCGGCGCCGAAGGGCGTGGGCGGCAGATGGCCTTGATATCACGGATGAGCCACGAAAAATTCACCGCGCCACAGGTTGGGCATTTGCTCGAGCAGTTGCAAAAACAGGTCGAACACTGGGACCAAGCGAGTCTCGAGGCTACAGTGGTGCGGGTGACCGCCAAGGACTACACGCAGGCCACACAGGTGCCAGGTGAATTTGTGAGTGCGTTTACGGAGCATGCAAACACCAGTTACATGGCTTGGGCTGAAGCACGTCCCGCCAATGATTTCGCGCGCATGGTGCCACTCCTCGAAAAAACACTCGACATGAGCCGGCAGTTGTCGGCTTACTACGGTGCGGGTGCACATATCGCTGATCCCTTGATCGACATGGCGGATAGTGGTATGACGGTGGCCGCGTTGCGTCCGTTGTTTGCGACGCTTCGAGCCGGGCTTGTGCCCATGGTCGATGCAATTTGTGCGCAAACCCCTGCGGATGATGCGTGTTTGCGTGGGCCATTCCCGGTGCGTGAGCAAATTGACTTTGCTACGCAGTTGGCCGCTGCAATCGGCTATGACACCAACCGCGGCCGCCTTGACACGTCACCGCACCCGTTTTGTTCGCGCTTGCACTACGGTGATGTGCGTATGACCACGCGTGCCCGTGAAGACGACCTCGGTGATGCGATTTTTAGCGTCATCCACGAAACCGGTCATGCCGTCTACGAGCAGGGCGTCGCCTTTGAATTGGAAGGGACGCCGTTGGCTTCGGGGACGTCGAGCGGGGTCCACGAAAGTCAGTCACGCTTGTGGGAAAACATCGTCGGGCGCTCGCGTGGTTTCTGGGAGATCCACTATCCGCGCCTACAAGCCGCATTCCCGACGCAGTTGGGCGCGGTCAGCCTCGATACCTTTTATCGGGCCATCAACAAGGTCTCGCGATCGTTGATTCGTACCGATGCCGACGAAGTCACCTACAACTTGCACGTCATCATCCGTTTCGAGTTGGAGTTGGCATTGTTGGAGGGAAGCTTGGCGGTCAAAGATTTGGCCGAAGCGTGGCGAGCGCGTTACACGAGCGACCTCGGGATTGCCCCTGCTGATAATCGGGATGGTGTACTCCAAGACGTGCACTGGTATGCCGGCACGATTGGTGGTGCCTTCCAAGGCTATACCATCGGCAACGTGATGAGTGCCCAAATCTACGAAGCCGCCTTGGCAGGTGACACGACCATTGCTCCGGCGCTGGCCCAAGGCAACTACGCACCGTTGTTGGGATGGTTGCAGCACCACTTGTATGCGACGGGTCGGCGCTATGACGCTCCGACAACGTTGCACCGTGTGACGGGGAGTTCGTTGTCGGTCGAGCCCTATTTCCGCTACCTCAAAGCCAAATATGGGCAGTTGTACCAGCTCTAGCATGTATCGGTGATTGAATTCGACACCATGCATGAATAGTTTGGGAACAAATTGTGCATGCATGGCGTCGTGTATCTGTGGCCAAGTGTGCCACAGAGATAGTTGTCTACCGCAGGAGGATATATGTCGCGTATGGGTATGGTGTTGATACTTGTGGGCACGTTGGTGGCTGCGGCCATTGGTGCTGCGATTCCGATTTTGTGGTTGGGAAGTAGTCAGGCGGCTCCCGTGGTGAGTGGTGGCAACGGCAACGTGGTGACACCCCGCATTGATGTGACGGCGTCGGGCAAGGTGTATGCGGCTCCGGATCAGGCCACGGTCCAAATTGGTGTGAACACACAGTCCAAGAGTGTCTCGGATGCGTTGAAGCAGAATTCTCAGGATACGGCGGCAGTAATCGAGAAGATTAAAGGGTTGGGAGTCGATGCCAAAGACATCCAGACGAACAACTTTTCCATTAGCCCGACCTACGATGAAAGCTACACGCTGGTCAACGGCTACCAGGTCAACAACACGGTGGTCGTGACCATCCGTGATTTGAGCCAAACGGGCACCTTGTTGGATGGCGTGGTCGAAGCCGGAGCCAATAGCATTCTGGGGTTGAGCTTCGACATCGCAGACCCGAGCGAGCTCCAGGCCGCAGCACGGGCACAAGCGATTGCCAATGCGAAGCTGAAAGCGGAGCAGATGGCAGAAGCCGCTGGTGTGTCGTTGGGTGAGGTATTGAGCATCAACGAATCGATTTCGTACGTACAGCCGGCGTATGCCATGGATCGGGGCATGATGGCGGCTGAAGCCATGCCAGTGCCCGTTGAAACAGGGCAACAGCAGATTAGTGTGGACGTGTCGATGAGCTACCGCATCAAGTAGTCAGACACCCCAGCCAGGTCACCATCCCCTTGCCAAGTGGCGAGGGGATGGTTTTTTGTGCATGATGATGGTGAAAAAAGCGCGAGATGGCCGAGATGGCGACACAAAAGAAATGAATTTGGTAAGATGTGGGATAAGCAATGGTCAACCAGAAAAGATGAGGTGTGCTTTTGTTTGAACCAGAGAACCACTCACATCGCCGCTACAATCCACTGCTCGACGAGTGGGTGTTGGTGTCGCCACATCGTACCAAGCGCCCGTGGCAAGGCCAAGTCGAAACTCCGCCTGCCGAACAGCGCCTTGCCTACGACGACAGCTGTTATTTGTGTCCGGGCAATGCGCGTGTCGGCGGAGTGATGAACCCGGCGTACCAAGACACGTTCGTGTTTGACAATGATTTTGCCGCATTGCAGAGCGATATTCCTAGTGGGTCTGCGAATCAGGGATTGTTGCGTGCGCAGAGTGAGCGCGGACTGTGCCGGGTGATTTGCTTTAGTCCACGCCATGATTTGACCCTCGGAGAAATGGCAGTCACCGATATCGCCCGCGTCGTTGCCGTGTGGCAGGAGCAATTCGTTGATTTGCGGCAACGAGCCGACATCGGCTACATTCAAATCTTCGAAAACCGTGGCGCGATGATGGGATCGAGCAATCCGCATCCACATGGACAAATCTGGGCCACCGAGCACGTGCCCTCGCAAATTCAGCGCGAGGACGGCAGCCAGCAGCGCTACTTCGTGGAGCATGGGCGCACGTTGCTGAGCGATTATCTGACGCAGGAGATACAGGCACAATCCCGTATTGTGTGTGAAAACGATTCCTTTGTGACCGTGGTGCCGTGGTGGGCGACGTGGCCATTTGAAGTCATGATTGTGCCACGCCGGGCACAGGCGACGATTGCGGAGATGGATGCACGTGAGCAACAGGATTTGGCCGAAATCTTGAAGCGCAGTGTGACCCGCTACGACAACCTGTTCCACACTTTATTCCCGTATTCACTGGGGATTCATCAGGCACCACCCAAACAGGCCAATGCGGCACATTGGCACTGGCATATCCACATTTATCCGCCGTTATTACGCTCTGCCACGGTGCGGAAATTCATGGTGGGGTATGAGTTGTTGGCAGAAGCGCAACGTGACATAACTCCCGAACAAGCGGCCCAGCGTTTGCGGGACTGTGCGGAAATTCACTACCGGAGTGTGGCTCTATGACCCTACAATTTCGTTGGTATGCGGGACAGGCGGTGACGCCCCTTTTGCCCGCCTTGGGAGATTTGTTGGCAGATGCGGTGACGGCGGGTGCGAGTATCGGCTTTGTGTGGCCGGTCGACATGGCCGAAATCGCGGCGTATTGGCTCGGTGTAGACGCCGATGTGCAGGCTGGCAAAAAGCACTTGCTCGTGGTACACGATGCAATGCAACGATTGGTTGCCACAGCGCAATTGGAGCCCGCTGCCAAGGCCAATGGCCGCCATCGTGCGGAAGTCCAAAAAGTCATCGTGCATACAACGTGTCGTGGCCAGGGGATCGGTACTCAGGTAATGCAGGCGGTCGATGCACAGGCGCGTGCGTTGCACCGCAGTTTGTTGGTGCTTGATACGCGAGCCGGTGATGCGGGTGAACGCTTGTATCAGGCGACGGGCTGGGTGAAAGTGGGCGAATTGCCCGGGTATGCGATTAGCCCAGACACGTTGAGCCGCGAAGCCACGGCGTTTTATTACAAACGTCTCGACTGAAGGCTACCGCCGAGGGTTGAGCTGCCGTGGTACGCAACATGCGTACCACGGCTTTTTGTTTAGATGAGGAGTATTTCTTGGGGTTTGGGAGTTTTGAGGGCGTTCATGCTCCCGGAGCGGTACCCGGCCAAATCAAGCGTCACGAAGGTGTAGCCGAGCGCTTTGAGCGTGGCAGTGATGAGCTGACGGTGCTCGATTGCGAGATCGAATTGATCAGCGGTGACTTCGAGGCGTGCCATGGTGTCGTGGTGGCGGACTCGGAACTGCAAAAAGCCGAGGGTGCGCAGGAAACGCTCGGCCTCGTCGAGGACGCGCAACTTTTCTGCCGTGACACGTTCACCGTATTGAATACGAGACGACAGACATGCATACGACGGTTTGTTCCAATTGGGCAGGCCGAGTTGTTTGGCGAGAACACGGATTTCGGCTTTGCCGAGACCAGCTTCGATGAGCGGACTGCGTACGTTGAATTCGGTGGCAGCCTGATGTCCAGGGCGGTGTGTGCCCACGTCATCGGCCATGGCGCCGTAGACGATGGTGGTGATGCCGTGCGCATAAGCGACCGGTTCTAGCTCGCTAAACAGCGTTTTTTTGCAGAAGTAGCAACGATCGGTGTCGTTTTGTGCGTACCCCTCGAGGGCTAATTCGTGGGTTTTGACGACCACATGCTGACAACCAATCAACGCCACGAGTTCTCGAGCCAACCCTAATTCTTCGCGGGGGTAGGTTTCGGAGTCAGCGGTGCCAGCCACACAGCGGTCACCGAGGACATCGTAGGCAACTTTGAGGAGCACCGTGCTATCTACGCCTCCCGAGAATGCCACGAGTACACTCCCCATGTCGCGGAGAATGTGCTGGAGCGCTTGGTATTTGTCGGCGAGTGAAAGTGATTGTTGGTTCATTGTGAGTTCCTTGTGCGGGCACGATGAGCGACTTGAACAATGCGGACTGCGACAGCACCGGCGCCAATGCCGTTGTCGATGTTAACGACGCTAATTCCCGGGGCACAGCTCTGCAGCATGGTGCCAAGCGCGGCCATGCCGGCACCGCCGTACCCGTAGCCAACCGCTGTGGGCAAGCCGATGACGGGCACATCAACGAGGCCGGTAATGACCGACGGTAGTGCGCCATCCATGCCGGCTGCCACAATCATAACATCTACGGGGACCGCAAGGAGCTGGCGAAGCGGTTCGAACAAGCGATGAATGCCGGCCACCCCCACGTCGGTGACACGGTGGACGTTGCACCCGAGCGCACTGCACACGGCAGCAGCCTCGTCAGCCACGGGTAAATCGCTGGTGCCAGCGGCGATGATGCCCACCTCGCCGATGGTGGCTGGGGCCACGAAATCGGGGCTCTGGATGGTAAGAATGCGGTCGGCGGTGCCTCGTATGCACGTGTGGTGGGGAAAAGTGGCGAGGAGGGCGGCCACTGTTTCGGCATTGGGTTGGCTGATCAGCACGCGCTGGTTGTGTTGCAAAATGCGCTCAGCAATGGCCACACTCTGTTGACTGGTTTTGCTCGCCGCATAAATGACTTCGGGCATGCCAGTGCGTTGTTGACGGAGCAAATCGATATTGGCGAACGTAGCCAGATGATTGATGGGGGTGTTCGTCATGATGTGGTCTCTTGTGTTTCTCCTAGGGCGGTAACGATGATGCCGCCAAGTAACATGCTGAATCCTACGAACTGCAGGGGAGCGAAGACCTCTTGAAAGAGAGCAAACGCCAATAGTGCAGAGCCCACAGGCTCGCCGAGCAGCGCAATGGTGACCAAAAGCGCTGAAAAGTGGCGCATGGCGAAGTTAATCGAGGTATGACCGATGAGTTGCGGCCCAAGTGCTAACCCGGCCAAAATCAGCCATGCTCGGAGGTCGCCGGGCACTTGGGTGTGCCCGAAGGCAAGACTCACCGTGGTCAGGACAATGGCCGCGCTCCCGTAGGTCATCCAGATATAGGGGAGCAGGGCGAGTTGATTGCGGAGCGCGCGCCCCAACAAGAAGTACGTGGAGCCGCTGATGGCGCCAATCAGAGCTAAAACGTTGCCCAACGTGGGATTGCTCCCCGGAGAGCTCTGTTGATCGCTGTAGGTGATGGCAAGTGCCCCTAAAATCGTAAGCGCGATGCCGGCTACACGCCAGCGGTTGAGTTGCTCTTTGAGGATGAGCCACGCCGCAATTCCCACCCAGATGGGGTTGGTGGCAACGAGTGCAGCCGATGAAGCGACCGAGGTGAACTCGAGTGATTGGATCCACGTGCCGAAGTGTACGGCCAAACTTACCCCGGCAGCAATGGCCATGGCGGCCTGTCGCCAGGTAACGGGGGTGGCAAACACGGCGGGTTGAGCGGCAATCACGATGCTGAGCACGCTCGCCGAAATACCGAGGCGAATAGCAGCAATCATGATGGACGGGATGGCGCTGTCTTGGGCGAAACGGATGAGTATGGACGATGACGCGATGACCACAATGCCGATGCAGAGCACGATGGCAGCGATCCAACGAATGCGGTGTGGTGACAATGCGCTCATGGTGGCAGGGCCATACTTTCAGGTATTACGATGACGGCCGAGATTCTCTCCGTGTACATTATACCGTTTTGTGGCGTTCTGCATGTAATTTATAACGATGGTTGGTATAATATACGCAAGCATACAAAAGGTTCTATACATATGCGGGTTTTGATGATTTCTTGGGAGTACCCTCCGTACATGGTGGGGGGACTCGGACGGCATGTCGCCGATATCACGGCGCATATTGTGCAGCACGACGTAGAAATCCACCTTTTGACACCGGTCAGTGGCGATGTGGCCGCGTATGAGGTCATCGGTGGTGTGCATGTACACCGCGTAGATGTGCACGAACACGCCTTGGACATCGTGTCACGTGTGGCTGGCGCCATGCCACAGTTTTTGCGTGCTGCCCATCGACTTTGGCAGGCAGTCGGTGCATTCGACGTCATCCACGTACACGACTGGTTGCTTGCAGAAGTCGCCATCGAGCTCAAACACACGTATCAACGCCCATTAATTGCTACGGTGCACGCCATCGAGCGTGGCCGTCACCGCGGTGATATTTCTTCGAGCGAGTCACAAGTAATCGACCACATTGAGTGGCGACTGACGTACGAGGCGTGGCGAGTCATTGTATGCTCGCACTACATGGTACAGCAGTTGCATCACGAGTTTCAGGTGCCGCTCGACAAGCTGGACATGATTCCCAACGGTGTTGACATTCCGATGTATCCGTTTCGTGATTCGTTACACCGTGCCGGCGTGCGTGCGCGCTATCAGCCACATGATGCGCCGTTGTTGTTTGCGGTGGGGCGTTTGGTTCACGAAAAAGGCTGGCACGTGTTGATTCGAGCGCTTGGCGATATTTCGCAGCGTTTTCCGCAGGCACGGTTGGTGCTGGCCGGAGTAGGTGCTTATCAGGCGGAGCTCCAGCGTGTGGCGATCGATGCGGGAGTCGGTGAGCGCGTACAATTTGCTGGATTCATTTCGGACGAAGAGCGCAACCATCTCTATGCAGTTGCCGACATGGCGGTGTTTCCGTCGTTGTACGAGCCATTTGGCATTGTGGCACTCGAGGCGATGGCGTTCCGTTGTCCGGTGGTTGTCAGCGACACGGGTGGACTTCGTGAAGTGGTCGATTTGCATCGGACCGGCTTACTCGTAGAGCCAGATTCGGTGGCGTCGTTGGTCTGGGGGGTGAGTCACATCCTCGAACACCCGACATGGAGTGCCCAACGGGTGGCCACTGCATACGACGAAGTTCGTCAAGTCTACGGATGGAGCACCATTGCAACGACCACGGTGGCCGTGTATCGGCGTGTGATGACCGAGTGGCAACGTGGGAGTTGGGGACGCTGGCAGGTGCCTGGCGCGCTCGTGCGAGAAGAACCATGAATCGTGAAGCACCGTCCCAACCACTCCCAGCAGGGACGTTGTCTCCGTTGCTACGCCAACGGGTACACGCAGATTTCGTGCTAGCGGTGCTGCTCACGGTCGTTTACCCCGTGTGGTTTTTGCTACGTGCACTCTGCGTGCCCGCCTATCATCAACAACGCGGCGCCTGGTTGCGCTATTGGCGCACTGCGAGTTTGTTGATGGTGGCGGTATACGGCTTGGCTGGCGGGCAAGCGCGCGCCTATGCGATTGGCATGCTGGCGCGTGTGGCCATTGTGCGGGTAGTACTCGACATGGATCTTGATGCTGGTTGGGCGCGGCGCTGGCAGTGGGCGTGTGCCACCTATTGCCTGATTGGTGCGAGCATGCAGTTGGGGTATCACGACGATAGCGCGGTACGTCGTGAATATGCGCTTGCAACGCAGCTATATCATCAGCACGTCCATGCCACGCACAGTGGTGCTCAGCTGGCGCAGTGGGCGCGGTTTGGTTGGTGGGGCTGGCTGAGTGTAGCAGTGCTTGAATGGTGGAGACTGCGCCGTACTGCCCGCTGATTGGGACCTGATACGTCTAGATGAAAAAGGAACACCCCAGACGCGGTATCGCGTCTGGGGTGCGCTGTTGTGGGAACGTGGCGAATTACTTGGCTTCCAGCACGGCTTGAGCGGCTGACAAGCGGGCAATGACCACGCGATACGGGCTGCACGACACGTAGTTGAGGCCGGCGCGATGACAGAACTTCACGCTGGCTGGCTCACCGCCGTGCTCACCACAGATACCCGTCTTGAGGGTACTGCGTGTGCTCCGACCGCGGTCGACACCCATCTTGACCAGCTGACCGACACCGTCTTGGTCGAGGACCTGGAAGGGGTCTTCGGGGAGGAGCTTTTGCTCGACGTATTTGGGCAAGAAGCGCCCAGCGTCGTCACGGCTCATACCGAAGGTGGTCTGGGTCAAGTCGTTGGTGCCGAATGAGAAGAACTCGGCTTCTTGGGCAATCTTGTCAGCGGTGAGGGCTGCACGGGGCAATTCGATCATGGTGCCGACCATGTACTCGAACTCCACGCCGCTCTCGGCCTTGACTTCGGCTGCCACACGATTGACGATTTCTTTCTGCTTCTTGAGCTCGCTGACGTCGCCCACGAGTGGGATCATCACCTCGGGCAACACGGTAATCCCGCGTTGCTTGACGGCGACCGTGGCACGGAAGATGGCACGGGCCTGCATTTCGGTGATTTCGGGGTACTCAATGCCCAAGCGACAGCCACGGAAACCAAGCATGGGGTTGGCTTCGCGCAGGCTTTCGACTTTGGCTTTGAGGACGGCCGCTGCGATGCCCATCTTGCCGGCCAAGGCTTCGATTTCATGGTCGCCATGGGGCAAGAACTCGTGCAACGGTGGGTCGAGGGTGCGGATGGTGACCGGGTAGCCGTCCATCTCGGTGAAGAGACCCTCAAAGTCGCTCTGCTGCAGTGGCTCAATTTTGGCCAAAGCGGCTTTGCGCTCGTCGAGGCTGGAGGCCACGATCATCTGACGCACAGCGTCGATGCGGTCACCTTCGAAGAACATGTGCTCGGTGCGGCACAAGCCAATTCCTTGGGCGCCGAACATGCGAGCGATACGCGCGTCGGTGGGGCTGTCGGCGTTGGCACGCACACCGAGGGTGCGTACTTCGTCTGACCAGCTGAGGAACTTCGCGAAGTAGCCGTACAGGGTTGATTCTTCGGGCTTGAGTGTGCCACGGATGACCTGGATGACTTCGGATTCGCTGGTCATGATTTGGCCACTGTAGACGACACCACTGTGACCGTCGACGGTGATGTAATCGCCCTCTTTGATGACCAGATCGCCGACCTTGAACTCACCCTTGGCGTAGTTGATGTCGATGTCGCCACACCCACAGACACAGCACTTACCCATCTGGCGGGCCACCACGGCAGCGTGGCTGGTCAAACCACCACGTGCCGTCAAGATGGCGTTTGCAGCCACCATGCCGTGGAAGTCTTCGGGGGCGGTTTCGGTGCGCACCAAGATGACGGCTTCGCCCTTTTCGGCCATTTCAGCGGCACGATCTGGGTCGAGCACGACTTTCCCGCTCGCAGCACCAGGACCAGCGGCCAGACCCACGGCCAACTTGGGGGTGGCGCTGGCGGCTTTCGCATCTACGATGGGGAAAAGGAACTGGTTCAGCATTTCTGGCTTGACGCGCATCAACGCCGTCTTCTTGTCGATGACGCCTTCTTCGACGAGATCGACCGCAATGCGTACAGCGGCCATGCCAGTGCGCTTGCCGTTGCGGGTCTGGAGCATCCACAAGCGACCGCGCTCAATGGTGAACTCCACGTCCTGCACGTCTTTGTAGTGGGCTTCGAGCTTGCGCGCAATCCCCAAGAACTCTGCGTGGGACGCAGGCAAGTCTTTGGCCATCTGTGAAATGGCAAGTGGGGTGCGGATACCGGCGACCACGTCTTCGCCTTGGGCGTTGATGAGGTACTCACCGAACATCTCGTTGTCACCGGTGGCCGGGTTGCGGGTGAAGGCCACACCAGTGGCGCTGTCTTCGCCCATGTTGCCGAAGACCATGGTCTGCACATTGACGCCCGTACCGATGTTATCGGGAATTTTCTCGATGCGGCGGTAGTCGATGGCACGGCGACCCATCCACGAGTTGAAGACGGCCATGATGGCCATCTGCAGTTGCTGGTGAGGATCTTCGGGGAAGTCGTGACCGGTGTCTTCCTTGATGATCTTCTTGAACTCGGCGGCAATGGTCTGGAGTTCTTCGGTCGTCAGGTCGTTGTCGGTGCGGCCTTTGCCCTTGGCGTGATTCATGACATGCTCGAGCTTTTCGCCATCGGCGCCAAGCACGATTTTGCCAAAGAGTTGCACGAAGCGACGGTAGGCGTCTGCTGCGAAGCGCGGGTTGTTGGTCTGCTTGGCGAGACCTTCGATGGTCTGCGTGTTGAGTCCGAGGTTGAGGACGGTGTCCATCATGCCTGGCATCGACTCACGGGCACCTGAGCGCACAGAAACGAGGAGCGGATTGGTCGGATCACCGAACTTGCGCCCGACGACCTTTTCTACCTCGGCCATGGCAGCGAGTGCCTGATCCCACAACCCATCCGGCAGGGACTTGCCGAACTCGTAGTATGCATTACAGGCCTCGGTGGTGATGGTAAACCCTGGGGGCACGGGGACGCCGGTGCGCGTCATTTCGGAAAGGCCGGCGCCTTTTCCACCGAGCAACTCACGCATGGTGGCATTGCCTTCGGTGAAGAGATAGACCCACTTCTTAGACATTACAATATTGCTCCTTAACTGTGCAAAGAACAGACTGGGCGGATGTGTGCGTTCACGAATTCGGAGCGGCGATTGCCACGTTGCACGCCAACATGCTCTACGAACATGCACAGAACACCGCGCATACTATACGCTATGTTGCATTTTTGTGCAAACGCAGATGCAAAGTTGTGGCTATTTTGCTTTGAGGTGGCCACCCTCGCGGAGTTGACGAATGATTTCTTCGGCGGCTTTTTCACCTGCGTCGATGGCTCCTTCGAGGGTGCCGGTCCATTGTGTGGACGCTTCGCTCCCTGCCCAATGGAGGCGACCCACTGGCATATTGATGCTATGCACAAACGACGAGGTGCCGGGCGGCATGAACCCGACCGAGCCGCGATTCCAGCGTTCGCCGTTCCAGTCGCGTTCGATCATGCCACGGTAGGCACCGGCTTCGTTGCCGAGCCAACTACTGAGTTGTTGTACGAGGGCACGCAGGCGTTCTCCACGTGGTTGTGCGCCCCAGTGGCTCGCCGCATTACCAGCAATCAAGCAAGCCAATGCGCCCTCGGTATTGGTGGCCGGTGACACATCGTGCACCATGACAGCCGGGCCACTGTCGCTAATCATGAAGCCCGATTTGTTGTTTTCACGCCAAAACGGATAATCGTAGCAAAGAACGGCCTCAATGGCCCGCCCCATCAAGATGCGTTGGTTGAGAGCGTCGCGACCAGGCGGCAAATGCGGCTCGAAGTAAATCTGTTCTGCGACTGCGGGGGGCAGTGCGATGACCGCATAACGGGCACGCACCGAGCTCCCCCGTGAATATGCGGTGACACTGGTGTCGTCTTGGCGCATGGCCAACACTGGTGCATCGAGTTGTAGTTGCGGGCGCAATTGTGTGGCGAGGCGGTCACCGATGCGTTGTGCGCCGCCGACGACACGTTCTTGTTGGAATGCGGGTCGATACGGGAACAGGTATTCGGCTTTTTGGAATGCTTGGACTTGGTCGATGACGTAGATGAGCGAAATCTCGCTGGGCTCGGCATGAAAGCGGATACGGCACATGATGTTGAACCACGCAATGCTCTGCTTGAAGCGGCAGGTTTGCTTGAGCCATAGACCAAACGAAAGTTGGTCGAACGTGTTAATTTGCTCGACGACTTTGTTGGTCGGGGTTTGCATGGATCGGGCATAGCGATTGAGCAGGCGCATCACGCTCCAGCGGTCGTGGCTGACGGCTGGCGACAGCATCGGGCTACGATTTTTAAATGTGTACGATTTATTGCTCAGCAACACGGCGCTTTCGCCGTCGTGGTATTGCGTGGTCAGCGGCAAGCCGAGGTCGTGGATGATTTTGCGCAGTTGGACTGCGTTTGGGGCCACCCAGTGTGCACCGAGGTCGTAGGCCTCACCGTTAAACGTACCACTTGCCATGCGCCCACCCGTGCGTTCGCGTGCTTCGAGGATTGCTACATCGACGCCTTGGTTGACGAGGCGATAGGCGGCGGTCAGCCCAGAGAGACCACCCCCGACGACGACCACGTCGGCGTTGTATCCAAGTTGGTTGGGATCAAACTGCAGTGTGCTCATTCTCGTGCTCGATTCGGTCAGTCGCATGCGAAACATCGTTCAGAGTGACGAGGCGTAAATCGTGGGCTGGCCCTGACAGCGTGGTAATCGCGCAGTTCTCGATCCACATGCGGTTATATGAGTTGATATCGAGATGGAGAAGCGCACAGACGATGGCACGTATTGTGCCTCCATGGCTGGCGATACAGATAGTCTGACCAGATTGGTGGCGTTCGGCAATCTGGATGATGGCGGTCATGGCGCGCTGTTGGAGCTGTCGGTATGATTCACCACCCGGATGAATGGTTTCGCCTGGTGCGTTGCGGTATGCTGCGTAGAGACTAGGAAATGTGGCTTTGATTTCCGCGACCGTCAAGTGTTCGAACAAACCGACGTCGATTTCGCGCAGACCGGGTTCAGCCTGAATTGACAGTCCGCTGGCTTGGGCGAGTGGCGTGATGGTCTCGATACAACGTACGAGGTCGCTACTGTAGATGGCATCAACGGGGCGGCGCTGTAAGCGACGACACACTTGTTGTGCTTGGTGCTGGCCGGTGGCATTCAGTGATATTTGCATGTGGCCCTGATACCGACCAATGGCGTTGTATTCGGTTTGGCCGTGTCTGACGAGCAGTAGTTGCATGTGTGTGCGCCTCAGGTATCTGTGCCTTCCTATTATACAAGAAACGCAGGCGTGTCTCGTTGCGCACAAAAAATCACCCTGGTTGATTCAACCAGGGTGATCAGCGCCTGCATGGTCGCAGTTACTTGCGTAGGCGTGGATCAAGTGCGTCACGGAGACCGTCACCAACGAACGAGAAGCTCAGCATGGTGAGACCAATCATTAAGGTTGGGAAGACGCCAAGATGCCAGTAGACCTCAATGAACGAGAACGAATTCCCGGCCATTTTGCCCCAGCTGGGGATGGGGTCATTGATGCCGATGCCGAGGAAGCTCAGGCCGGCTTCAGCGAACATGGCCGCTGGGATGCCGAGAGTAAACGAGATAACCAAGGGTGTCAGTGCATTGGGGAGAATATGGCGCGCCGCAATCCCAAAGGGTGTAACACCAATGGCACGGGCTGCTTCGATGTACTCTTTTTCACGTAGGGTCAGTACTTGGGCGCGCGTCAAACGACACATTTCAATCCAGCCGATGAGGCCGAGCGCAAGCACTACGTTGAAGAGACCACCACCCCAAATCGACAGCAAGAAGAGGGCGAAGAGCAACTGCGGAATGGCGGTAAAGACCTCCATGATGCGGTTGATGACGTAATCGACCCAACCACCGGCAAACCCGGCAGCAGCACCCAAAGAAACACCCAAGACGATGGCGATGGCTTGCACGGAAAACCCGATGATGAGCGAGATACGTGCACCGTAAATGATGCGACTGAACACGTCAAACCCAACGTTGTCGGTGCCAAACCAGAAATTCGCATTGGGGAACTGGCGTGTTCGCCCACGTACAATTTCGTCGTAGTGATAGGGCGCGATGACATCCGCGAATATTGCGAGGAAAATCATCAATAGCACGACGAACAAGGCGACCATGGCAAGACGGTTTTTGCTGAATCGAACCGCAGCATCACGCCACAAGTTTGCCGGTTTACGCTCAAGCGGCTGGTTGGCCGTAGCAGTGGTTGTCGTTGAAGTCATTGTGCGTTCCTAATCAAACTTAATGCGCGGGTCAAGTGTGGTGTAGAGCAAGTCGGTTAACAGATACACAAAACCCCACAATGAAGCGATGATGAGCATGAGTGCCATGATCATTGGGTAGTCGCGATTCAGCGTGCTCGTCACGAAGAATTTGCCGATACCGTTGATTTTGAACATGGTTTCGACAAATATGGTACCTGTCATCAGATTCGGAACCATTGGTCCAACGACCGTGATGATAGGAATAAGTGCGTTTTTGAGGGCATGGCGCCACACGACCATGGACTCGTTGAGACCTTTGGCGCGTGCGGTGCGGATGTAGTCTTGTGAGATTACATCGACGATGCTGGCACGAGTGTAGCGTGCCGTGATGCCCATGGGGCCAAGGCCGAGTGCAATGGTCGGCATCACCCAGGCTTTCCAGTCGCCCCAATTATCGTTGGTGAGGCCGAGCGGAAGCAAATCAAGGTAGATGACAAAAATCAACATCATCCAGATGGCGATGATGAAATTGGGGACGGTCAAACCGAGGGTGGAGATGAAGGTGATGCTCGAATCAATCCAGCTGTTTTGGCGAATACCAGCCAAAATACCGAAGATGATACCACTCGTGATGGCAATGAGGACGGTCATTCCGCCGAGTTGGATACTTTTGGGCCATACTTGACCGATAATCTCACCCACTGTGGAGTCGGGATTCTCGAATGACGTACCGAAATCACCCTGGAGCGCCTTGCTCATGTACTTGTAGTATTGGACGTGGATCGGCTGGTCTAACCCGTATTTGGCAAGAATGTTTGCCTTCGCTTGTGGACTGAGTGGCATGTTATCTTCGTCAAATGGTCCACCGGGGACGGCATGCATCAATAGAAACGCGACTATCGACACAATAAAAAAGACGAGGACCAAGCCAAACAAGCGGTTGATAATATAGGCTACCATGCAGTGATCCTTCTATTGAACTGAAGTCTGGGCTTGAATGTGGTGGGGAGGTATCGAATACAGGCGTTGACGATTGCTCGCCAACGCCTGTACCGAGTGGATGATTACGGAGCTGACTTGTAGTCGGCCACGCTCTTGTGGATGTAGAGTGAGCTCAACACATTGCTGTACGTTGAGATGCCCGGCCACTGGACGCCGTTGAATCCGGCATCGTTGGGCTGGAGGGCTTCGCCGGCCAAGTATGGCTTTTGCAAGCCAGTGTTGATGCGGTGAACGATGAAGATGTTCGAAGCCTCTTCGACCATAATGCGCTCGGCATCCTGGAACTGCTTGAGGCGGCCTTCGGTATCGGTGCTAGCTGATGCCTCGTCGACCAACTTATCGTAGGTCTCGTTCTTCCAGCTATGGCGACCACCGCTACGGAACACGCCAAGCATGTTCGAAGCATCGAAGAAGTCGATACCGTATGACACCATACCGAACTTGACCTCCGTGGGCTTGGCATTCAAGGCATCCATGAAGATCTTGCGTTCCTTGTTGCTCACTTCACACTCGACGTTCAAGTTGGCCTTGATGTCGGCACAGATGCGGTTAGCAGCATCGATGCGGTTCTGTGATTCTGCGCGCAACCAGAGCTCAAGCTTGGGGAAACCAGCGCCATCTGGGTAGCCGGCTTCGGCCAACAACGCCTTACCCTTTTCGGGGTCCCATGCCTGAATGTCCTTCAAGCCATCGCTGTTTGAAGCGTGGAAGCCGGGCATCAAGAATGAGTAGGCTGGGATGGCCTGTGCCTTGCCGAGGATGTCGGCGATCAACGTGTCGCGGTCGACCAAGTGACTGAACGCTTGGCGAACCTTGAGGTTGTCGAACGGAGCTGACGTGGTGTCGAAGAAGAGGTAGTCAGTGCGGAAGTCCACCGCGTTGGTGTACTGCTGCGCCTGCAACTCTGGGTCACCAGCGATGATTTCGGTCTCGGCAGCACCGATGTACTCGCCACCGAGGCGGTCGATTTCACCGTTGCGGTAACCGATGAAGTAGGTCTCAGGCTTGGCGGCGATGCTGACCAACTTCTGGATCAAAGGCTTGTTGGTGCCCTTGTAGTCAGGGTTGGCTTCCCATACAACCTTCTCACCCTTGGTCCACTCGACCAAGCGGAATGGACCGCTCGATACTGAAGTGGCTGGGTCGTTGTTGTACAACGGACCATACTTCTCCATGGCTGCCTTCTGCAACGGAGCGCTGTAGAGCAACTTCGCTGGCAAGAAGGGGGCTGGGGTCTCGGTCTGGAATACCAAGGTGTTGGCATCTACAGCGATGACGCCCAAATCGGTGTCCGGAACTTCACCAGCACCGACCTTATCCCAGTTCTTGATGGCGCCAGGAGCGCTGTAGTACCAGGCGAAGTCCCAAGCATGATCCTTGTTGGCAGCATACTGGAAGCTCGCTACCCAGTCGGCAGCGGTCACTGGAGTGCCGTCGTTCCACATCAGGTTGGGGTCGAGCTTGAAGGTCCATTCGGTACCATCAGCGTTCGGCGTCCACTCCAATGCGGCACCTGGCAACGGGCGGAAGTTCTTGTCCAAGCGAATCAATGAATCGCTGGCCAAGTCACGGAATGCGCCGCCACCACCGTTGTACACGGTTACCAAGAAGTCAAGTGACTCAAAGGCGGCCGTGCTGTCGAAGTACTCGGTGATGACCTGCTGGTCTGCAGGAGCTGCATCCTCGGGGAGCGTAACCCCGTTGATGGGCTGTGGTACAGCCGTTGGCTCCGGAGCTGCAGTTGGCTCTTCGACGATCGACGCAATGGTCGGCATCACGACTGCAGTTGGCTCCTCAGCCGGCTCTTCTGCTGCTGGTGCACCACCACCACAGGCTGCAATCATCATTGCAGCTACGATGGCCAGTGCCCAACGCGAATAGCGCTTGTGGGACATCTGTAACCTCCTAAACGAATACCTGAATACCTTACGTAACAACCACGAATGTGTTTGCTACGTTATCACAACCAACTTGCGTTGGATTGGATACACAGAAACATACTGTCCCGGTGACATGGAAAACTCGGTAACCACTGCGTATGCACTTAAACACATGTTGGAATCGGGGTACCGTTGCAAAGTAATATATCATTTATGAGATGCACTGTCAACGCAAGAAGGCAAATTCAAAGTTTTGTATTCATAACCTTTGACGCCCCCAAAACGGCACCTGCGCATCAGCGCAGTTTGTATGCGGGATGTACCCAATGTGACAATAACGTACGTTCCTACGCTGTTGATGCAGATATGGTGCATTATCATATAGAATGAGAAGGTCCGTTGGACGCCCCGGAGCTTTTTCACAGCATCTGCCAGGATGGTGATACGACCTATGCAACGCATCGTGATTCGGTTTTGGTACGCGCTGTTTGCGCTGTTTATTGTTTTGATGACGGTGGCTCCACTTGCTGCGCTACTGCGCACGGTTGCCGACGAGGTGCAACAACGCGTCGAACAATTGCCACAACTCCCCGAAATGGCCGACGCAGTGGATATTCCACTTGCACCCATGCCTGACAGTGAGCCCGTGCTTGCGTCTACACTGATGCGACCGACCATTGCAAGTGGTGCAACGCATACCTGTGTTGTTACACGCTCCGAGCAAGTCATTTGCTGGGGCGGCAATGAGACCGGACAACTCGGCAATGGCAGTGATCCTGCCGCCTTGCCGTTTACCTATGCGCCGACCTTGGTCAGCGGTCTTGTGGGAGCTCAATCGGTAGTGCTCGGTGAATCACACTCGTGTGCGCTGTTGGCACGGAGCGGCCAAGTGTGGTGCTGGGGGAGCAACGAATTCGATCAACTCGGTGGCAGAGCGCGTGGTCCGATGACCAATATGACTACTGCCAAAGCCGTCGAGACGGTGGATGGGGCAACGCAACTCGTGAGTGGCGCGCACCACCTGTGTGTGCTCCGGGCGAGCAACCAAGTCTGGTGCTGGGGCGATAATCGTGTCGGTCAGCTCGCTATCAGTGATGTACAGTCGGCCAATGTGGCGGTGCGTATCGCTGGACTGCCCAGCGATGTGGCGATGCTCGCAGCGGGAGCCACGCACACGTGTGCCTTGACCGCAGCCGGGCAAGTCTGGTGCTGGGGTGATAATCAGGCCGGACAAATCGACGATAGTGGCGACCGCGTGGTGCTCGAGCCGCGCCTCCGTGACCAAATTCCTGCGGCGAGCCAAATCCAAGCCACAAACACGCAAACGTGCGCGTTGGTTGATGGTGGGGCGGTCTGGTGTTGGGGTGCCTATCGTGGTTTGGCCGAGCTCACGTTTGCACGCCCCGTGCAACGTCTGCGTGGGAGCACCCAAGATCAAATGTGCGCGCGCCTCGATACCCAGCAGTTGGTGTGTTGGAACGATTTGCGCACACTCCAACCCGTTGCGGTTACTGGCAGTGCTGATATTGCTACGGGCTATCAGTTTGATTGTGTGTTGCTCGAAGCCGCCCAAGTGCTGTGCCGTGGGAACAATCAACGTGGTCAGGTAGCTGCTGACGGCGCATTGAGTGAAAGTGTTGACTATCTGCTGGTTCCACTCGGCGCCCGTGCGCATTCGTTGAGTGCTGGTGATGCACATGTGTGTGCGCTCTGGCAACAAGGAGCGATTCGTTGCTGGGGGCGAAACTTCGAGGGACAGCTCGGCGATGCCAGTGTCAGCGGTCTGCGCGATGTCCCCATGCCAACGACACCGCAAATCGATGGCGTTATTGATGTGGTGGCCGCGGGCAACCACACGTGTGTGATTCGTTATGACCGCTCGGTGGCGTGTTGGGGCGATAATCAGTCCGGTCAGTTGGGTATTGGTGATTTCTTGCCACGGAGCACACCGCAGGCCATCTGGAGCCTCGCCAACGTGCAACAACTCACGGCGGGGAGTGCGCATACGTGTGCCCTACAAACGACTGGAGAGGTCTGGTGCTGGGGTGATAACACACAGGGCCAACTCGGTTTCCAAGGCGGCAACCAGGCACTCCCCTATCGTCTGACCGACATCGGTGACGTGGTTTCCATTGCATCGGGGGGCAATACCAACTGTGCACTGCGCTATAACGCGACAGTGGTCTGTTGGGGCGCACCACTCCGTGCAAATGATGCACCATTTGCAGAAGTGACTGGCCTCGTCGATGTCGTCGACGTTGCGCTTGGTCTCAATCATGCCTGTGCCTTGCAATCCAACGGTGCAGTGGTGTGTTGGGGCGATGAACGCTACGGTCAACTTGGTGGAGTAGGAGCGCTTCAAGCCATCCCTGAGCTGCCTGCGATCCGAGCGTTGATTCCGGGAGCCCGACATACGTGCGCCATCGATCAAAACAACGGTTTGTGGTGCTGGGGTTGGAATGTGGCCGGGCAAGTGTCATCAGAGCTCGCCAATACGATTGTCAGTGTGCCGCAATTTGTCATGGACGGCGTTGCTGCGGTGGCCGCCGGCTTCGAAACCACCTGTGCGCGCCTGCAAATCGGTGAAACCCTCTGTTGGGGTGATGGCAGCTATGGTCAATTGGGCAACGGTGGCTATCAGTCGAATTCTGATCAGCCGTATGTGACCAATCTGGCCGATGGATTTGCCATCGCTAGTGGGGGCAACTTTAGTTGTGCTCTGCTGAAATTCGTGTTGGTGCGGTGTTGGGGCGGCAACGACTACGGTCAGCTGGGCAACGGCACAACCACGGCCGTTTCGGTGCCACAGACGGTGCGAAGCAACGATGAAGCGGTTGCCATTGCAGCTGGCAACGCACACGCTTGTTTGTTAGTCACTGACGGTACCGTGCGCTGTTGGGGGCACAACAATTATGGGCAACTAGGCAATGAAACCACCGAAAACAGCAGTACACCGGTGGTGACCGCCGTGCAAGCAGTGGTGGCGTTGACTTTGGGGCAATCACATAGTTGTGCGTTGTTGCAAGACGGCGGCGGTGCCTGCTGGGGGCGCAACGACGACGGTCAACTCGGGAGCGGCAACACGGCATCTTCGGGTATGCCGTTGCGTGTGGCGGAGCTGACTAGTGCGATTGAAATTGCTGCCGGAGGTAACCATACATGTGCGTTGCAACAAGATACCACCGTCTGGTGTTGGGGGCGCAATGACCAAGGGCAACTGGCTACCGGTGAGCCAAGCCCGGGTATTTCGGTGCCGACACTGGTGAGTGGATTGTCGAATGTGAAACATATTGTACTCGGCAATAATCATAGTTGCGCACTCTCCTACCAAGGGACGGTCTGGTGTTGGGGTTGGAACCAGTTCGGTCAAGTGGGCATGGGGCAAGTCGGCGCAGAAGCATTTGTGACCCGCCCCCAGCAAATTACCGATGTGAGTGATGTGGTGAGTGTGAGCGCGGGTGGCAATCACACCTGCGTGTTGCAACGCAGTGGTGCAGTAAAGTGTTGGGGAGACAATTATAACGGTCAACTTGGTATGGGTGCCGTCCAAGGTGCTGCCGGTGTGCGTACGGCTTCTGCCACCGTGGTTGGCCTCGACCATGCGGTGGCGATTTCGGCGGGTGGCGCTCACACATGTGCGTTGCTCCGTCGTGGTGATGTGGCTTGTTGGGGCTGGAATCGGTTTGGGCAACTGGGGAACGGTGTGGGTGTGGCCGCCAATGATGTGATGCATCCAGCGCCGGTGGTCGGTTTGACACAGGCTGTCTCAGTGGGAGTCGGCGATACCCACTTGTGTGCGGTCGATGCCGTGGGCACGGTCTGGTGTTGGGGCGATAATGCGTTCGGGCAACTGGGTATCGGCAGTATTGGTAGCTCGGTCGAATTCTCGGTGCCCAACGAAGTCGATGCTGCCGTCAACTCGTTGGCCGTCGATCTAGGGGCCGACCACACCTGCGCACTGCTGGTGACCACCGAACTCAACTGTTGGGGGCGGAATGAATTCGGTCAAGTGGGCAATTCGTTTGCGGGTAATTTAGCCGACACGGTGATTCCGAATTTTGTTGGAGGCCTCATCGGCGTGTCCAATTTTGCTCTCGGCGGTGATACATCGTGTGCGGTCGTTAGTGGCGCGGTGTACTGCTGGGGTGATAATCAATACGCACAAATCGGCTACGAAACGGTGGGTATCGGCGACTACCGTACCGTGCCCACGCAAGTGCCTGGTGTTGACGATGCCCAAAAAGTGGTGGTGGGTCTGCAACACGCCTGTGTACTCCGCACAAGTGGCGCTGTGCTCTGCTGGGGGCGTAATAATTTGCATCAAGTCAGTGAAAGCGACGTGGAGCTGCTGATTACACCAATGCCAGTGCCCGGAGTGGATGACGTCATCGATATTTCAGCGGGGAGCTATCATACGTGTGCGACCACCCGTGCAGGACGCGTGATGTGCTGGGGTGGCAATCAAAACGGTCAACTCGGTGTGGTCGGTACCGACATTCGTACCCCCCAACAAGTCATCGATGTCGAAGGAGTGGTGACCGTCAGTGCCGGTCATTTGCACACCTGTGCGTTGCTACAGTCACGGCAGGTGCGCTGTTGGGGCGATAATGCGCATGGGCAACTTGGCAGTGAAAACGGTGAAACGAATACCGCACTGCCAGCCCGTGACGTGCCCGATCTCCAAGGCGTACTCCAGCTCGAAAGTGGTGGGAATCAGACCTGTACGTTGCTTGAATCACAGCAGGTGTGGTGTTGGGGAGAAAATGCAAATCTACAACTGGGGGTTGTGCCCAACCCGGACCGTGCGACTCCTGCCATGGTCATCAGTTTGTGGGATATGCGCGCAAGCGTGGTGTCAAGCATCGCTCCGACACCGTTCCCGGCCCTCGCCATACCCACAGCGAGTGTCACACCGACCACTGCGCCATCACAAGTGCCTACGCGCACGTTGATTCGTGCTCAGTTTCCAACCCCGCAGATGCCCTAAATTCGTACGGAGGTGTGCTATGGCCGCAGATGCAGTCCTATTTGTGACCACCGCGTATTCGTACCGCACGCGTGATTTTGTGGCCGCTGCCGAAGCGCTCGGCATGCCGTGGTATGCGCTCAGCGAGGCTCCGGTGGCTGGTGTTGATGTGACACGCGTTCATCTGTGTGCGTCCACCGATTGGCAGTCCATGGCAACATGGCTTGGAACCATGCATGCGCGACAGATGCGCTTTGTGGCCGTACATGCGCTCGACGACAGTGGTGCTACGCTCGCCGTGCAGATTGCTACGCATCTCGGGCTCTCTTACAACCACCCCGATGCGGTGGTGGCTGCGCGGAATAAGTGGGTAATGCGCCAATCCATGGCACACATGGCGGTGCCCATGCCCAAGTGTCAACGATTTACGAGTCAGGACGCCATCGAAGGTGTGCTGGCGGCGATTGAGTTCCCCTGTGTCATTAAACCGACCGAGCTCAACGGTAGTCGTGGTGTGATGCGGGCCAACGACGCCACCGAATTTCAACGGGCACAAATGCGCCTCATGCACCTGTTGCACGAGATTTACCCCGATCAATCGTGCCACGAGTACCTCGTCGAGACCTACATTCCCGGCGTAGAAGTGGCTCTTGAGGGGATGATGGACGCCGGCATGCTCCACGTGTTGGCGTTATTTGACAAGCCAGATCCGCTCGAAGGCCCTTTTTTCGAAGAAACCATTTACGTCACACCCTCACGCTTGGATGAGGCACTCCAACAGCAGATTGCGCAGGTGACTGCGGTGGCCGCCCGGGCGCTCGGCATTCAGAACGGTCCGGTGCATGCGGAGCTTCGCATCAACGACGTGGGCATGTTTGTCATCGAAATCGCTGCGCGGTCGATTGGTGGGCTGTGCTCACGCACATTGCGCTTTGGTAGCGCAGAATCGCTAGAAATGCTCATCGTGCGTCAGTCGGTGGGGATGTGGCAGAGTGCGCCACCACGACAACAATCCGCTGGTGGCGTCATGATGATTCCCATCCCTGCGGCTGGGATTTTGCGCCGTGTCAGTGGAGTGGCACAAGCCGAGCAGGTGCCACTCATCGAAGCGGTGGAAATCACCGCGCCCCTGCATCACGCCATTCGCATGCTCCCCGAAGGAGACAGTTATTTGGGCTTTATTTTTGCCCGGGGTCCACATCCTGCCGCTGTAGAGGATGCGTTGCGCCAAGCACATGCATGCTTGCAATTCGACATAATGCCAGCAATACAACTCACGTAGTGACTAGCGAGGGCCGCCTTTGCTGGGAGCTGCGGTGGGCGGTGTCCAGCCTTCTGGGAGTTGAGCGCCTTCGCCAAAAAAGAAATCTTCCATGGCTTGGAGGAGTACTCGCTGCGACTGAGGATCGACCAGACTCAAGCCGTAATGGTTGATGAGGATGCGTTCCTGCTCGGGCCAAAGATTCCACGCACGGATGGAAACTTCGTTGTAGATGCGCATCCCCAATGTGCCAGGAAACGGCGGAGCTTTCAAACCGGGCAGTGCAAAGCCGAATTTGCGGCATTCAACGAGATGTTCTTCGCTGGGTGGGCCAAAAAAGAACTCTGCGATGGCCAATGCACGCTGACGCTGAAACGTGCGACTGCGCGGGTCGTGATCGAAATGCTTGACGAGAATTTGTTCGACGCGCATCCACTGGTTCCATGCTGGTTGTGACACCGACGATAGCAGTTGCTCGCCGAGCGCCCCGGCAACTGGGGCTTCTGTGAGCGCAGGTAGGGTGCGCTTGAAGTAGACACACTCAACGGTGCGTTCAGTCATGGTAGGGGCTCCATTCGTACGAAGGCCACCGTCACGGTGGCGATGAGATGGTATTATCATAGCATGTCAGACATTATCCCCACATCCGATCAGTCCGTGGTGTTGTTGACCATGCCGGGCGTATTTGGGCTGACCGTGCTCCAGCAGCTCCTCGCCACGATACGTCCACAGTGTGTGGTTGTGCCCGCCCATCGTGAGCAAGCAACGCAGCAGATTCAGCGAGCTCCTGCGGTCTTTCTCAGTGCCCCGTCCGTAGTGGATGTGGCATTGCACCACGGCATCCCAGTGATTGCGTTGGCGCGCTGGCGTGACTTGGCTGCGTGGATACGCCCAACAACATGGCTGGTGACGGCCTGCTTTCCCCGGAGAGTGCCCACATGGGTGCGCCAAGGAGTGGCCTATGCGCTCAACATTCACCCGAGTGCGTTGCCAGCGTGGCGTGGCCCCGATCCGCTTTTTTATGTGGCACGTGGTGATGCGCAACCAGCCGTCACACTGCATCTCATGGACGATGGCTACGACACGGGACCCGTGGTGGCACAACAGCGGCTCTCAGCATGCAATTGGCACGACGAAAGCGAGCTTATCCGCGCACATGCTCAAATGGGTGCCCAATTGTTGTTGTCGCTTTGGCGTGGTGGTGGAGATGCACACGCGCAAGAGCAGAGCGCTATTTCCTATGCGCATGTGCCCAATGTTGACGACTACACACTCCAACCCACCTGGAATCAACAACGGATGCGCCAGTTTGTTGCTGGCACACAGTTGCGCAATCATCCCTACTATGTGCCGCTCCAGCGTTGCTGGGTCGATGGAATTGGGGTGGGCAGCGTGCCAATTGTTTGTAGTGATGGAGTATGCTACGGCAGAGCGAGGAAATCATGACCAATCAACGGGGTGACGATGGTGTCGAACATGTTGCGATTGTAACGGGGGCTGCTGGCGGCATTGGTCGTGCTGTGGTGCACATGCTGTTGGCACATGGCTATGTGGTGCTCGCAGTTGATCGGAGCTCCGCTCCTGTGCCCATACCTGCCCATCTCCACTGGCTTCAAGTTGACGTAACAGATGAAGCTACACCTGCACGTATCGTTGCTACGGCGAGCAAACTCGGTACTCCGGTCGTGTTGGTGCAAGCCGCTGGAGTCATGCACATTGCGCATCCCTTTGAGGTCGATCGGGCGCATTGGGACCGTGTGATGAACATCAACGCACAAGCAAGTTGGTTCATTGCAACGGAATTTCTGCGTCAGTGTGTGCTGGCGCGCCGCGTTGTCTTTGTGGCGTCAACGGCCGGCAAAACCGCAACCACCGTCATGCATCCCATTTACAATGTTAGCAAGGCGGCAGTGATTGCCATGACCAAGACCCTTGCCATGACGGTCGCTGACCGGGCAGTCACCGTGAATTGTGTGTGTCCCGGGGTCATTGAGACCGACATGCAGACGCAAGTCACCGCCGATCTCGTAGCCCGTGGCGCCGATGCAGAGGCGGTGTGGCAACAGCGCCTAGCGCGTGTGCCCATGCGGCGGGCTGGTTTGCCCGATGAGGTTGCCCAGATGGTGCAGTTTTTGCTGAGTGACGGAGCCGGCTATACAACGGGGCAGGCGTTCAACGTCTGCGGAGGAATGGTGATGTAGGGTGCCTCGTGGGCACCCCCATAAGTGTTGTTGTGCGCAACAACGAAAGGACTTGGTGACATATGCAGTATCACGAAATTCCTACGCCGGCGTTAATCGTCGATGTGACGGTGCTCCAAGACAATATCTCGCGTTGGCAGGCTCATGCTGATGCGCATGGGGTGGCGTTGCGCCCACACATCAAAACGCATAAATCGCTGGAAATTGCGCGCATGCAACGTGATACTGGTGCAGTGGGCATCACCGCAGCCAAGTTGAGTGAAGCCCAGGTATTCATCGATGCTGGTTTCAGCGATGTCTTTGTGGCATACCCGATTGTGACTCCAGACAAATGTGCCCATGCTGCACAATTGGCTCAGCGGGCACGTCTGGTGGTGGCTGCAGACTCGCTGTACGGGCTGCATCAGTTGTCTGCTGCCGCACAGGCAGCCGGGAGTTCGATTGGCATTCGCCTCGAAGTCGATACCGGCTTGCATCGGTGTGGTGTGCCGCCAGCGCAGTTACTGGATCTGGCTCAACAGTGTGTCGGGTTGCCCGGATTGTTTCTCGACGGTATTTTCACCTATCGTGGGGCATGGTTTGCGGGGAGCAACGGTCGTGCTCCCGCTGAGCTCGGGCTCGAAGAGGGGCGTATCATGGTCGACCTTGCCGAACAGCTTCGTGGCGCGGGGATTGTGGTGCCCGTGGTCAGTGTGGGGTCGACGCCGACCGGCTGGAGCGCTGCCACCGTGCCTGGTGTCACCGAGATTCGTCCGGGCACGTACGTGTTCGGCGACGACATGCAGTTGTACGTGGCACATTCTTGTACGCCGTCACAAGTCGCACTTGCCATCCATTGTACGGTGGTCAGTCGTCCAGATGCTTCTTTGGCAACGGTTGATGGGGGTTCAAAAACCTTTTGTGGTGATAATAATCCAGAGAAAGCCGGCCTTCGTGGCTATGCGACGGCACTCGATTGTGATGCGGTGTTGGTGCGTATGAACGAAGAACACGGTGTGCTGCGCCTTGCGGATGACGTTGATCTTCAGATTGGTCAGCGCATTGCACTGCGTCCCAACCATGTCTGTACCACGGTTAATTTGTCCGATGTGCTGTATCTCTATGATGCAAATACTGACGACTATGCCCCAATACGCGTTGCTGCTCGTGGCCGGCGACACTGAACAAACACAAGGAGATCCCGATGGAACTACCTCTCATGAACTGCACCGTTGTGGCTGATGCTGATTGGCCCGTGGATACACGTCACCCCTTTGCTCCCGCGTGGTTTGATCTGCCCTGTGTCGTTTTGCGCGAGCCGGTGACCGGTCAGTCACTGGTACACGCAACAACAGTGCGCGTGATGACGACAGCAACGACGTTGTGGGTGCGCTATGACTGTGCGGATGCCGATCCGTGGGCTACCATGCGTCAACACGACGAACCGATTTACACCGAAGAAGTAGTGGAGCTGTTTATTGGCTACGGCGATGAGCGGCCCACGCAGTACTACGAGCTCCAAGTCAACCCGCTGAATACACGCTTTGATGGTATTATCACCAACCCGGATGAAATCAGGGCTACCATGCACCTCGACACGAGCTGGGATCCACCGTGGCAAAGCTGGGTGCAGTGTGATGTAGCAGGATGGTCGGCGGTGATGGCCGTGCCGTGGACGACACTTGGGCGGGTGGACGGAATTGGTACGTGGCGCCTGAACTTCATGCGCATTGATCGTGATCGACAAACCGGTACCAGCGAATTAAGTGCGTGGTCGCCCACAATGCGCATTCCGGCTGATTTCCACATTCCTAGTCGTTTCGGCATCATGGTGGTGGCATGAGTGATATCCACACCCATGATGTGTTCATTGCGGGATTGTGCGTCTTGGTGCAACGGAGCGCTCCGCATCTCAGTGCGTATGAGATTGCGAAATCCACGGGGTGGCCATTTGTGATGGCGGCCGCCGAAGAGTGGCTCGATGGCAACACACTGGTGTTGCATCCCGGCATGCGCGCGACGCAGGTTCATGGTCTCTTCGAATTGCGCTCATCATTGTTGAATCGGTTGTCCTGCCATGGGTTACGTACGATTTACATCTGGATGTCGTCGCACAATCAGCTTGAACCAACCGATGTGCTCCCTGACACGCTGATTGTGGGTAGCAAACTCGCTCCTATCGCGTTTGTTGATTGTTTCGATGAAACAGAGGTGTGTTTTCGGACGCTCGACGGTGAAACACTAAGTCTCGATTGGACGCAAACGCGCCACGGCTCTGGACTCGAAGTCCTCACCGTCCTGGTCGCCGAGCAAGCAGCTGAGCCGTTGCCGGTGTTGGAGCATATCGCTCATGCGCACCGATTGTTGAGTCGCACACCGTCGGTAACGTTTGGCACCGCACAACACCCCATTCGTGAATGGCAGACTTGGCACTTTGGTACGGACAGTCTCGAAGTCATTGCGATGTGTGCAGATACGGCGGCACCGTTGTCGTTGACGGCGGATGCGGTGGCGCGTACGGCGGCCGTCTACCAAGCGCGGTGGCGTATGGCAGGGCAAATGATCGCTGAGTGGGCGGAGGTGTATCCACAACTGGTACCGGCGCTCGGGCACATCGATAACGCGTGTTTTTTCATGGAAATTGTGCACCAGTATTACCCGATTACGACGCCGCGTCGAGCGCTGTCGCAGGCAGAAGGTGCGGTGGTTGCGGCGGCGTTTCGTGATGCGCGTCAAGAATGGCGTGCCATTGCTGAGCTCATGCATGGGCTGCTCCCAGATCATGCATGAACAAACCCCCATCTGCGCACTGGCAGATGGGGGACAGATTGGTGGGCCGGACTGGATTCGAACCAGTAACCAAGTCGTTATGAGCGACGTGCTCTGCCGTTGAGCTACCGGCCCAAGGTCTGCCTATATCGTAGCACGCGCCTGCCAATCACGCAAATACGCAGTTGGTTAACAACTGTTTTTTACGATGCGACAGCGATCAAAAATCTCACTGCCTTTGAGCCAAAGCTTGCCCGGCAACTCCCATTGCCACTGCCAAAGTTGTGGCCAACTCAGCCCGCGCCGGAGTTGTGTGCTTTGATTGAAGACGGTCGCGTTCACAATCAGTCCCATGTTCCAGGCAACAAACAGCAACAAGCATGCGCCAATGCTCCAACGGGGCAAGCGTATTTGGCTCCGTTCGACGAGGTAGGCGAGCCCAACAATGAAAAACGGGCTACACTCGATGAGTCGGCGGAATCCGAACGCCCCGCTTAAGTGCCAGGTGGTGCCAAATGCGCCGTTGATCCACACTTGCAGTGCAATGGCCGCTAGCATGGCTCCTCCTTGCCACGGGTAGCGCCTCGTGAACCACACCAAGCCAACCAAGGCTACTGCCAAAATAGGACTCCACACCAAAGCGCCACGGCTCCACGCGGGGATTTGCACGGGCTCGTCGCTGACACCGCACCACGCCGATGGTCGTGGGTCGAAGTCGATGAGCGTGTCAAGGGCGTGTGGACTGCACAGATTCAGCTTCCCGGAGACCTCAGTTGCAGGCATGGGGGTGCCGTTGAGTGCTTGGTAGGCAGCGATTTGGGGCAAGAGCATGACCACTGCACATGCCGCGGCGACAACCCAGCGGAGTACATCGTTGCGGGTGTGCTCCCAGGTGAGGCGGCTCCGGTGGTGCCACAGACGCTCAACAACGACCATGAGTGGCAACACGGCAAACAAGATGAGTTGTTCGCGCACCAAAAACATGCCGCCCCCGATGGCACCAAGCATCGCCCAAACATACCATTGATGGTCGGGTTGCTGAATGCGCCACCAACACCAAACAAAACACGCAGTAAGGAAAAAGCCGTTGGCGTGTGCAAAGGGCATCTGCACGGCCATATAAAACACCAGTGGTGTGGCCAGCCAAATGGCGATGGTGGCCACAGTGCTACTCCAACGACTTACCCACTGCATGCTGACACGGCGCACGATGAGCAGTCCGAGCCAGGCGTAGCAGGCAGATGCATAAGCGATGGCGCGTTGATAGGGCCAGCTGAAACCATCGGCGGCCACGTTGAGACCAACCCCAACGAGATGTGCTCCGCGGAGAAGCAGGTCGGCTGCGGCAAACCACGGTGCCCACAAGAGTGCAGACCCGACCGGTGCAATGTTGCCGTATAGTCCGGTTCGTTCACGGATGCGGTTCGGCTGGAGCAGACTTTCGGCGATGCCCGAATGCGGGTTGAGTTGCGCAAATGTGGTGTATTCATTGCGGAAATCGACGTCGTGGTCGAAGTACACAGAGCGCAACCAGGCGTAATATTGGACTTCGTCGGTGGCGTAGACACGTGGCAGCGCCACTGCCAAGCTCAGGAAAAAGAGGACGCCGAGCCATATTAGCCCGGCGTCTTGTTGGAAGAAGCGTTGGATGCGCGACAGCATGCGTCCTCTCAGAATTAGCGTTGTGCGAACAAAATCGGCGCGTACAAGGTGTTGCCTGTCAGGGTCACTGACACATCATCGGTGTAGACCGCGCTGGTTGGATTGCCAGCGCCATCGAGAATGCGAGCATAAACACGGTAGACGCCGGTCTGCATGGTCACGTTGTTGCCCGTGAGCAGGTTCCACTCGGCCTTGTAGGAGGTCATTGGGACACCTCCCCAGCGCAAACTGCTACTGTTGTTGGCCGGACATCCCGCATTCGTAGCCCCACAGTAGGCACTCGCCAACCACAACCCCCAGACCACTTCGTTGTCGGTCGTCGTGTTACCGTTGACGAGAGTGACTTCACCATTGAACGGTGAGGTGCCCGTCGCAGCAAACGTGATGTCCTCTGTGCCACCGGGTACTGGTGGTTCTGCATCGAGGGTGAGCGGATAACTGTCGCGTACTTCGATGTTGCCAGCACCGTCTTTCAACGACACAGACGCACCCATGCTGCCGGCGTTTTCGCGCATCATGATCAAAGTGTTTTGACCAAGGAGTGCATCGGTGTAGTTGATGGCCGTGTCGCTGTTGACCTG
>Ga0172373_10001306_pt1 | contig 40505 bp, 38 predicted proteins | sample Lak10m_2_FD_114546 | JGI IMG/M metagenome (GOLD analysis project Ga0172373, IMG submission 114546) | Freshwater microbial communities from Kabuno Bay, South-Kivu, Congo - kab_092012_10m | ecosystem: Environmental > Aquatic > Freshwater > Lake | place: Democratic Republic of the Congo... | reverse complement strand
TTTTAAAAACAGAGTTTTTAGAACTACCGATTCTATGGTGTAGCGGTGGCGGTGGGGTGGGTGCCGATCTGATGCCGGTTCGTGGGTGGGCCCCACATTAGTGGGGCGAAATATGTCTTGTGAAGAAAATATACAACTTTAAATATTTAGGGTGCACCAGACAGGGGTGTGATCTGAAGGTTTTTCCCAAGTTCGAGGGGTGCGATCAGTACCGGCATCTGTCCACAAATCTGTTGCTTTCGGGCACAGCAAAATATGATCAATTCTTAAGCCGTCATTTTTCTCAAATGATCCACCTCGATAATCCCACCAACTCATTACGTCTGGATTATGAGCGTCATAAGGGTACTTTATACGAATAGCGTCATGAAACCCAGAATGTATTAACTTTGCGTACGTTAATCTTTCAGCAGTGGTAAAGGGCACATCATTTTTCCATCGATCAGGATACGTGGCATCCGCATCTTGAGGGGCAATATTAAAATCTCCACCAATAATAAACGGGGTATCTTCTTGAGTGCGTTGTTGTAAAGTGGTACTTAATGCATCCATAAATTCCAATTTTAATGGGTATTTAACTGATTGAATATTCTGACCGTTTGGGACATAGACAGAGGCAATCCTTACACTGCCGTCGATTAATGCCTCAATATATCGTGCCTCATCGTGTAAGGGATTTTGGGTGAAGCCTTGTTTAATGTCTTCTATGCGATACTTAGATAAAATTGCTACTCCATTATAGGTTTTTTGACCAAAAACAGCCGCTTGATATCCTTCATCCATAATTAAGTCATAGGGGAATATCTCATTAATTAGCTTAATCTCTTGCAGTAATACTACATCAGGTTGGAACGTACGTAGCCATTTTACCAGATGTTCAAACCTAGAGCGTAAAGAATTCACATTCCATGTTGCAATTTTCATTAAGCTACACACTAAATGAGTTGCCGCATCCACACGAAGTAGAAGCGTTCGGATTTGTTAATTTAAAGGCGGCGCCAATCAGCTCGGTTGTATAATCTAAAGTTGCGCCTTTAATTAAATCTAAGGACATTTCATCCACGATGACTGTTACCATTTTATTAGGTTCAAAGGTTATATCATCGTCACAGATTGTGTCCGATAGCGCTAAATTATATTCAAATCCATTACAGCCCCCCGGTTGTACGGTAATTCTTAAGAATTTACCGGGGTGCTGGGATAGAATTTTCTCAAGCTGATTAATAGCAGAATCAGAGATCTGGAGCTTGGGGGAGGGGTGCATTTTTTAAATCCTCTTTTCCAAAAAAGTTTGTAAAATAATCTTCATTTCTAGATACTGGGAAGTATGTTTCCAGGGCAGCAATATAAGATGATAATAAATCTCGGCTTAATATGGGAAGCATAACCTGTTGGGTAAAGGTAGGGGCATTTGCATTAAAATTATCCATATTCACAGGGTAGGTTCCAATAACGCGGGCCAATTGAACCTTGTCTGCAGAAACATCTATAGTAATTTGATTTGGTTCTGTAGTGCTAATTCTTGAAAGTATGCCAGAGAATTGAGGGTCTTTGGGCATGTTTGCACGAGTAACTTTATGCAATACATCAATATAAGCAAAGTTTGCTTCTGCCAATTTTGAAGCATCTTGGAATTTTTCTAAACCTTCTTTGATTGTTTTTACATGGTTGGCTGCTTGTTTTTTCTTTTGTTCAAATTGCCAATAGTAAGTTGCTTGTGTTATGGCTTCAGCAAATGAGCGTTGATGCGCAGGTTTGATATCGGTTACTTCAACGATTACGTAATCGTCTGTTTGCAGTTTTTGTGGATCGCTATAGGTATATTGAGGCGTATCAAAGGCCGTTAACAGCACTTTTGGATCAAAAGCAGATAACCCAGCTATATTTTGTCCATCAAGAGACTTCCCATCTTGTGTTACTTTGTCCCAAGTAACCACAACAATACCTGGGATACCCTCTTTATTAAAAGTATCAGATATTTCGCTTAGTTTACTGCCCGAGCTTAACATTTTTTCCGCGCGTTGAGTATATTCATACATTTTTTCGCGGGTCATATCTGTCTTGTATCGTTTTAACAAGGTAAATTTTTGCTCATCAAAACTTAAAGTGCATTCTGGTTTTATGTCAGTTAGAACAAATAATAAATATTGTCCGCCTAAGAAAATAGGCTCAGACACATCGTTGACTTTTTTCATAGAGAAAATCTCTGATCCAACTTCCGGGCGAATTTGTTTTAATTCTAGCTCTTGTGCTTTGGGAGCATTTCCAGGAAGATCGCCTGTATATCGGCTATAAACAACTTCAAATGGGGCCCCAGAGGTTAACTCGTCTTTTGCCTTTATTGCATCTTCGCGGGCGCTAAATGGTATAAGTCTTACAGAACGTTTTTCAGCAACCTTATTATCATTTTGCTTGTACAGTGTTATCAAATCTTCCGTTGATACGTTAATTGTTTGAGAGATCTCTTGAAAGCTTAACAATAGCATATTAAAGGAACGGGTTTCAGGAGCCTGAAAATAGTGTACATGTTGGTCATAGAACTGTTTTAAAGTTGCTTCATCAGGTTTTGGTGCATCTGGTATTTTATTAACATCTACCGTTATTACTTCAATGTCACGTTCTTCATTTAAATAGCGGAACATAGGTTCGGCAAAAGCTTTTGGAATATGCTTTAACTTTACATCCATAGTGCCTGCCAACATCCCTCGGCTTAATGTCAGTCTTAGATCATCTAAATACTTGCGTTCAGATAATCTGGATTTACTTAAGAAATCTGCAAATATTTGAGCATTGAATTTGCCACTAGAGTCTTTGAAAGCAGGATTGTCAGTCATTTGTTTTGAAAGCTGTTCATCTGATGCAACAATGCCTACTCGGACAGTCTCTTGTGTCATCAGTTCTCGGGTAATAAGTTCAGATAATGTGCGATTAACTAATCCTAATCCTAACGCTTCTTGGTCAGTAATGGGGCGTCCAAAGTATTTGTTTAAGGATTGTTTTTTATGCTCCAATTCATTGATAAAATCTTCTGCGGGAATATGGCTTGATCCCACCTGTGCTACTGGGTGCTTTGCAGCATTACGAATAAAGAAATTTGAAATTCCTAATGATAATGCTACGGCGACCATAACAACAGCCAGGAAAATACGCATCAAAATACTGCTTGATGCTTGTCTTAAAAAGGGGATCATTACAAACTCCTATTATCAATCATAAAAATTATATGTTGATTGGAGTATACCTAATACCCATTGAAAAAGCGAGAGCCTTAAATAAAATATTTATAAGCCTGGGACTAGTTTTTGTGCCAATGTGGTTAGTAAATTAATCCCATCTGTTTATGATAAGGATGGAGTTTTTGTTATTAAAGAGTGATCTTCAATAAACTACTGGCAGTATGAAAATGAGACATAAGCTTCTGCTGTGCTGCTGATAGGGTTTAATATTCCGGTAGATATATTAAAGATGGGGGTTTGCAAGCTAACATTCATACCAGCATTTAACGTCCAATCTTCATCATTACGCTTTCCCCATCCATCGTGGTACGTTTCTTGTATTATCATGTTTAAGGATAACAAGTTGGATTCTGCGGTATAGTTAATGCTGCTTCTCAGTTTTAATTCTGGAAGAATTGTTTGGAAACTTTTCTGGAACAAAGTAGTGGGAATCATGAAATGGTTAACACCCACCGATGGAGTAATTTTTATTGTACCAAACGCAAATCCTTTCTCAAAAGCAATCTTATGATGTGCGATCCAAAAGGGTTGATAAGACTGTGGAAGAAAACGATACATATCATCGTGAATTGTGGTATTTGAAAAAATTTGTGTGAAAGCTAAATCGCCGACCTCAAAATTTAATACATGTTTTAATCCAAACAGGGCTGCATGGGTAGAAATATCCGAAGATGTATTTTTAGAATGATTGATGATTAACTGCGTATTAGAAAATGTATTGCGCGTTAACTCAATGGGATGGTTCCATAGCTCGGACCTTAACGTACCTTGTCGGAACGTTTCCATTGCATGTTGCATAGGTATTGAAGCTTTTAATTTAGCATTTTCTGGGGCTGGAGTAATTTTTAGGTGTATTTTTTGTCTGTCCGATGATACGGCTAGGCTTAATTTTTTTCCCAGAACAATATCTCCTTCAACCAATTGACTGATACTTGTGCTTAAGGTTGCGGGGAATTGAGTGTTAGATTCCATCACCAAGATTCCATCACCCGTGGTATCAACTAAAGACTCTGCTTTTGGTACAAAGCTAAAAGCACCTTCAATAATGGGTTCTCCAGTTCCAAGGGCTATTGAAAATGGGTATTGTAAAACAATTCGTGATACTTTTTCATGATTGAAAAACATCTCAATTTTGGCCCCTGATTTAAACTGGAAGGGACCTCTAACCGTCATCATAATATCTGGAACTATGCCTTCTTCTGCCAAGGGATGAATTTTACCCCCAGTATGGAAAAATCCAATATTTTCAGTTTTGTGATCAAGGCGAGTTTGAAAATTAAAGGTTGCATCATTTACCCCCATGTTTCCTTTAACGTCTGCTTTATGTAATAAAAAATAACCCCCATCATTACGTAACTCGCCACTTTCTCTTAATTCTAATATACCTGTGTCTGCTGTTTTTTCATCATAAGCTATATCAGCCAGGGCTGCCTCTAAAACTAAACCATATCCAGAAGTTAAATCTATAACGCTTTTTGAGTCCATATCTAACTCAGCACTGCCTAAGCGTCCTTTTACATCTATCCAACTTTTTTGGGCTATATCAATTTTGGTTGCCAATACACTTGTTTTTGCAGGTAGATATAAACCTGTTTCTTTGTCCAAAACTAAGTTGTGTACAAGATGATCTTTATCTGCAGCCAGGACTGATCCACCTTGATCATATATAATATGAATGTTTGAAACGTCAGGAGGGGTCTCCATAGTGCTGCTGTGCTGATCTTTCCATGTGCCGTCTGACCATTTTATAAGTTTTGTTAGAACGCCATCAATTTTGTTTGTTGTCGCATATTCTGCTCGTTTTTCAAGATCAGAGTTTTTAGCGGCATATTCTTGGAAATAAGTTTGTAAAATGGCTGACGGTGTTGTGCGGATGGTATAAATCGCAGGCTCAACACCGGGTGTGCCTGGAGCGGCAGCTTTATTGCTAGAGGTTGTTGTTGTAGAAGCAGTAGGTGTAGTTGATGTTTCTTTCTTATCATCAGAGTTTTCACCAATGCATCCATATAACCAAACTGTAATTCCAGCTAAAATAATGTGTTTTATGTACATTTTTATTCTTTTTTCTTGTGTGTACACTATGTACGTATTTTATTTCCTTTATGTATAATTGAGGCAGCTTCTTTTGTGAAGGTTCCATCATCTTGATGTAACACAAGGCCAGGGTACAGAACTAAAGGGCTTTTTACCCCTTTCCTGGCGCGGATTAATACACGCTTTGACGGTTGTCCTGCTTTAGGCCACAAAGGAAAAACCTCTATACTTCCGAAGTTTACACTCAAAATAGTTAATATTTCGTCTAAACGTCGTGAAGTATGTATTATTGTTAAGTATCCGCGTGATTTTAATACGCGATGCGCCTCAAAAACCCAGTCTTTTAGGGCTCCTTCACGTTCGCCATGAGATAATGTTTTATGTTCGTGTGGGGAGTTTGTATATGTATGCTGCTCAAAAAATGGAGGATTCATCATAACATGATCATAAAAATGCCCTTCAACCAGGCGATTCATTAGATTTCCTCCAAATAGTTTAAATCTTTCTGACCAGGCATTTTCTTCAATATTTTTTTGGGTAATAGGAAGTATATCTGTTTGAATATCTACCCCATGAATTGAAATGTCAGGATACTGAAACGCTAAGGCTAATGATGCTGCCCCGGTTCCAATTCCAAGTTCCAGTACTGTTTGTCCTTCTTTTGGGTGCGTGAAAGCAGCTAAAACCACTGAATCTAGGGCAAAGCGATATCCTTGAATGGGCTGCCAGACCGTAACTTTGCCTTCAAAAAGGGTTGTATGTTCAGTTTCAAGTGTCATAATTATATGCGACTATATTTGATCAGTTTACTTTTACTCTTTTAAAAAAAGAATAACAATCTTTGGATGAGGTTTACTGAATTATATTACTCCATGATATCTTTATCATCAAAAGTTCCTTGGGCCATATACGATTGCGGCTTGTTGTAAAAAGGATTGCATCATAGTATGCCCTAAGTCCTCCATTAATGGAGTAATCAATTTTCCCATTAACCAAGATGAAGGTTCAAAATCAATCATAAATTCAACGGTAGATGTAGGTTGTAATGTAGAGCCTATTTTTCTTATCGTAGGCGTGTTTTTATGAAATGTCCATAAGCTGCGCAAATGTTTCAAATTGCCATGCGTTTGTTCGATGCTTAATCTGTGTGGGAATTCTTTAAAGACTTTTGATCTAAAGGCTCCGGAAAAGTTTTTATATCCAATATGCATATCTGCAACCAAATGAGTATCTGATGATTCGTATATTTCAGTTCTTGTGCAGAATGGGAGAAATTCTGGGTATTTTTCAACATCTGCGACTAAATTAAACAGCTCTTCTTGACTATAATTAGCAATCGCAGTTTTATACAATTTTGGCATAATCTTGATTTAATTGGGCGGTTCGCGCTTCGCGTAGTTTTTTAAAGTCATCTCCGGCATGATAAGATGACCGTGTTAACGGAGAAGCTGACACCATCAAAAAGCCTTTGCCACGAGCCATTTGCTCCATTTCTTTAAAACGGTCAGGATGTGGATAGTCCATCACAGGATGATGTTTTGAAGTAGGTTGCAGATATTGGCCAATGGTTATAAAATCTACTTCAGCAGATCGTAAATCATCCATAACTTGATAGATTTCCTGAGGTGTTTCTCCCAATCCTACCATAATGCCGGATTTGGTAAAAATAGATGGATCCAACTCTTTTACTAAAGATAAAAGTTTTAAAGAATGAAAGTATCGGGCACCGGGTCGAACCGATTGATATAGCCTGGGTACTGTTTCAAGATTGTGATTATAAACATCTGGGCGGGCAGCAACAACGGTCTCAATTGCACTGGTTTTCCGTCGAAAATCTGGCGTTAATACTTCAATTGTTGTATTGGGCGACGTTTGCCGAATTGCAGTAATAACCTGGGCAAAATGATTAGCTCCACCATCGTCTAAGTCATCTCTGTCTACAGAAGTAATAACCACGTGATCTAGCGCAAGGTTACCCAGAGCTTCGGCAACGCGTTCTGGTTCGTGAGGGTCCAATTGATCTGGGCGACCGGTAGCAACATTGCAAAAGGTACAAGCTCGGGTACATATGCTACCTAAAATCATAATGGTTGCATGTTTTTTAGACCAGCATTCTCCAATGTTTGGACAGGCAGCCTCTTCGCATACAGTATTTAATTTTAATCCTTTGATAATGTCTTTCGTTTCAAAGTATTCCTTATATACAGGAGCTTTAACACGAATCCAATCAGGCTTAGGTAGCTTTTCCATACCATTCCTTATAAATGAATTGCTTGACCAAACGCATCCAAAACACTTTCATGCATCATTTCTGAAAGCGTAGGATGTGCAAATATGGTATGCATTAATTCAGATTCTGTGGTTTCTAGTGTTTTTGCAATTCCAAAACCCTGAATTAGTTCGGTTACTTCGGGTCCAATCAAATGGGCGCCTAACAGCTCCCCTGTCTTTTTATCAAATATTGTTTTAACAAAGCCGTCCATTTCCCCCAAAGCAATTGATTTACCGTTTCCAACAGCATTGAAGCGACCAATATTTAGTTCATATCCAAGCTCTTTGGCTTTTTTCTCGGTAAGTCCAATACTTGCAATTTGAGGAGATGTATAAGTACACCCGGGGATGTTTAATTTGTTTATTGCGTGTGGAAACTTTCCTGCAATTTTTTCGGCACACAAGATGCCTTCGTGGCTTGCCTTATGAGCCAGCCATGGACCTGCGACAACGTCTCCGATTGCATATACTCCAGCTTCATGGGTTTCACAATATTGATCTGTTAAAATTCTAGAATTTTCGGTTTTAATTTTTGTTGATTCTAAACCAATATTTTCAATATTACCAATCACGCCGACTGCTGTAATGACGCGATCAAAGCTTTCGTTTAATTCGCCATCTGACGTTTTAAATACGGCCTCTACAGTATTGTTTTTTACGCTTAAAGATTGAACGGTTGCTTTAGTTAAAATCTTAATCCCTTTTGTTTCAAAAGCTTTTCTTGCGCGTTCAGAAATTTCATGATCTTCTTGGGGAAGAATTTGATCTAGGACTTCCACTATGGTTACTTTGGTACCAAAAGCATTATAAAAAGATGCAAATTCTGAACCAATAGCTCCGCTTCCAATAACAAGTAATTTTTTTGGAAGATCTTCAGGAATCATAGCTTCCTTATAAGTCCAAATATATTTTCCATCAGGGGTTAGCCCAGGTAGGATACGGGGACGTGCACCTGTTGCAACAATAATATTTTTTGCAGTTAATAGCGTTGTTTTTTCGTCAGGGCTTTTTACGGCAACAGTTTTTGAGTCTTTTAAGCTGCCGTTTCCATCAAATACCGTTACCTTGTTTTTTTTCAGAAGATGTTTTACGCCTTGTGCCAACTGAGAGGATACTTTTCTAGATCGTTCTACAATTTTTTTTAAATCAAATTTTAGATCAGATGCAGATAAGCCGTATTCATCAAGATGATGCATAAGATGGTATACCTCAGCACTGCGGAGCAAAGCTTTTGTCGGGATGCATCCCCAATTCAAGCAGATTCCCCCTAAGTGTTCTTTTTCAACCACGGCAGTTTTTAAGCCTAGTTGGGCAGCTCGAATTGCAGCAACATATCCGCCAGGGCCTGCACCAATTACCACTAAATCAAATGTATTCATTACTAACCTTATATTTTTTGTTCAGTTTAATTAAAAAAAACATAAGCTACAATTTAAAAATAAGACTTTAGATAAAGTCTGCTTAATTTATCAACGTGTACTTAGGCTATGGGCAAAGATATCTTCATGTGACATTCCAAGAATATCTAATAATGCGCGTGTGTTTAAAAATTCAAAGCAATTTTGTGCAATTTCTAACCGGTTTTCGCGTAATAACATTGCGTCTAGCTTTGTTTTTAATTGATGAAGATAAATCACATCTGTTGACGCATAGTCCATTTGTTCTTGTCGTAATGTATCTGCTCCCCAATCAGATGTTTGTTCGGCTTTAGATAATTCCACACCTAATAACTCTTTGCATAGATCTTTTAACCCGTGTCTATTTGTATATGTTCGTGTAAGATAGGAGGCTATTTTTGTGCAATATACCGATTTTACTTGAGCCTTTAAATAAGCTTGAATCATCATAATATCAAAACGTGCATAGTGAAAGATCTTTAAAATAGTTGGGTTATCCATTAAGCGTTTAAGGTTGGGCGCATCATAGGACGAATTAGCTTTAAAATGAACCAGATGAACATTTTGTTCTATATCTGAAATTTGAACCAAACATAAACGATCTCTGTTAACATTTAAGCCCATAGTTTCTGTATCTACAGCTATACTGCCATGAAATTTAATGTCATTAGGTAGGTCGTCGATATGGTATGTGATGTTCATTCTAAATCCTCGTTTTCAATTGATTCTGGAGTAATTTCCAGTTCCTCTTCTGCAGTATTACTTTGTATTAAATTTAATACCTGGTCTATCCCATCTAAGGTTCCATCAGCTGCAGGTATATCTTCTTCTACAAGTACATCATCAGATGGAGGAGATATTAAAGGTAAAGGAGTAACCATATTATCTTCTGCTAACGGTTTTATCCATAGATCATGATACATTTTCCAAGACTCTGCTGGGATTGTACCTCCGACAACACCTTTTGTAGGGGTCCCATCATCATTTCCTAGCCAAATACCTGTAATAGGTCCTTTTCGATGTTTAACATACCCTATACACCAGCAATCACGGTGAAGTTGGCTTGTACCACTTTTGGCGGCAGAGGGAATGTTATTGTTTAATCTTGATCGTTTGCTGGTACCATATTGTACTGCAGCAGTAAGCAGTTGATCAGTATGTTGAACAACCTCTTCATCTAAAAGTTGTTTAGCATTAGGAGGGGATGACTTATAAAGTAACTCATTAGTGGTTTTATCCCGAATTTCAACGATTCCGTGGGGGTACATTTCATAACCATTATTTGCAATAACGCCATAAGCTGCTGTTAAATCAAAAAGGGTGACCTCTCCAGAACCCAAGGCAAGTGTTAGATTTCTAGCAAGTTTTGTGTTAATACCTAATTTTCGTGCCAGATTTATTAGATGTCCAACGCCTACTTTAGAAAGCAGCTTAACAGTAATGGTATTACTAGAATATGCAAGAGCCTCTTCTAATGTCAGATTCCCGCGATATTGATTGTAAATATTTTTGGGTCTCCACTTCCCATATGATTGCTGTTCATCATTCATAACATCAGTAGTTTTAAATCCTTTTTCAAAAGCTGCCATATATACAAATGTTTTAAAAGAAGATCCTGGTTGACGTAACGCTTGAGTGACTCGATTGAACTGACTTCGGCTGTAGTCTTTGCCGCCAACCATTGCAAGTACTTCTCCGTCAGTATTCATAGAGATAAGAGCCATTTCTTTAAAGCCAAGTTTTTCACCATTTTGTGCAATTACGGTTTGAATAGTACGATTTGCAGCGTCTTGAGCTTTAAGATTCATAGTAGTTACAACTACTAAATCCCGATCAAGATAACCTAAGTAACTTGGCAAAGTGTCCATAATCCAATCAGTAAAATAACGGTAAGATCCAATATCTACCCTGCGGTTTAAAAGACGGTCTTTTCCCGTTTTAATTTCTGCTTCCCCTGTAGATGAGGAGATGAAATTATATTCAATCATTTTTTTTACAACAATAGCTCCGCGCTGTGCAGATTCTTTGGGGTGACGCAAAGGATTATAACGGGTAGGAGCTTTTAACATGCCAGCTAGAATCGCGGCTTCAAAAATACTAACTTCATTTAATGGTTTAAAAAAATAACGTTGAGCGGCTGCATCAAATCCATATACCCCAGCGCCAAAATCAATTCGATTAAGATAAATTGATAAAATCTGGTCTTTGGTAAAGTGGTATTCTAGCCATAAAGATACCAGTAGTTCTTGGACCTTTCGACGTAAAGAACGATCAGTATAATGAAATTTCTTTTTTGCGAGTAAAAAATTTTTGGCAAGCTGTTGAGTAATGCTGCTTCCTCCTTGAACTACTTTACCGCGGATGACATTGTTGAATAAAGCTCTAGAAAAAGCGATCAAATCAATACCAAGATGTTCATAAAAACGATGATCTTCAATGGCCAGTACTGCCTTTGGAACATATGTAGGGATTTTATCTAATGTGATTGTATTTCCATATAAGTCACCATAAGTAGTTAATAATTCTCCATCTTTTGTAACCATGGTGATACTGGGTTTGCGTTCTGCATCTTCTAAGGACCTAATATCCGGCAGATCATAACTATACCAGGCAATCATAAGTATCGTAGATAATATGCCCAATAAAAATAAGTTAAATAATTGGCGTACCAAGCTTTTTTTCTTATGCTTAACAGGTGTTTTTTTAGTTATTGCTTTTGGCATAATTTTCCCCAGCTTCGCGTAAAGTGTTTACAAAATGCATTAAGTCGATTTGGCGACGTCGGCGTAAACGTTCACTTTTTATGATATCATGAATAGCTTCAATTGTTTGATCCAGGTCTTTATTAATGACAACATAGTCATATTCAGCCCAGTGAGACATCTCATCTGTTGCTTTTAATAAACGCTGATTAATAACATCTAAGCTATCAGAATTACGTTTTGTTAGTCGAATTTTTAAATCTTCGAAAGTGGGGGGAAGCATAAAAATTCGAACCATATCGTGGGCGTAGGACTGTGATAATTGTTGAGTTCCTTGCCAGTCAATTACAAACAGGACATCTCTACCATTTTCAATGGCATCATCCACAGTTGTTTTAAAGGTACCATAGTAGTTTCCAAAAACTTTTGCATGCTCAGCAAAGCTGCCATGATCACAGTGGTGTAAAAATTCATTTTCAGAGATAAACAAGTAATCTTTGCCGTGTTGTTCATCGGAACGTGGAGATCTTGTGGTGGCTGACACAGAGATATGAAGATTTGGATCATTTTGTAATAAAGCGGTTGCGGCAGATGTTTTTCCTGCTCCCGAGGGGGAGGAGATAATAATTAACATGCCTCTGCGTTTAATATGATTATTCATTGATGGCCCTTTTCAAGTGTCTGATGCGGCGTGTGTGCTCTAAATGTTCTTTATAAGTTACTGAAAAACAATGTCTCTTTCCATCTTTTTCCAATACAAAATACAATTCATTAGTTTTAGCAGGATGTGCAGCGGCTTCAAGTGCAGCTAACCCTGGGCAACAAATTGCTCCTATTGGTAAAAAATCTCGAGTGTAGGTATTGTAGGCAGAATCAATTTTTAAGTCTTTGCGAGTGATCGGGCGGTCTAGTTTGAATTTACCCAATGTTAGGCCGTAAATAACCGTAGGATCTGATTGAAGGCGCATGCCTTGACGTAAACGATTTACGAAAACCCCTGCAATCCTTGGCATTTCTTCTGGATTCGCAGCTTCTTTTTCTAAAATAGATGCAAAAATGATTAAATCTTTAGCCGATTTAATATACGGATTAAGATTGGTTCGAAGAAGTTTTGAGCTAATCTTAATCATTGTTTCTTGCATTTTTATAAGGAGCTGATTGCGATCTTGATGTTTGTGAATATGATAGGTGGAGGGGAAGAGGCTTCCTTCTTCAGGTGATGTATTCACAGGATGCTTAAGGCGATTATCCAAGTTAATCTGTGTAATTATCTCGCAAACGGTTAGTCCCTCCGGAAATGTTAGTTTATGTTCGACGACCTCACCCCGTTGAAGCATTTGCATAATTTCCGCAGGAGATGTGCCAGCTTTAAATATGTATTCTCCGGCTAAGACTTTAGACGAGCCATTTACAAGCAAGGATCCTGTTAGGGTCAGTAAAGGATAAGGCAAAATTCCTTTATTATGTAGTATTGAAAGGGTGTCCCAAGTTTTTGCACCTTTGGGAATATTTATCTCAATTTCGGTTGGATTGTAGGGTTCTTTATATATATAGTGCTTATAATAAGTAAGACGGCTAGACAGCTTATGATTATGGTTGGTATCAAAAAAGAGCGCCACATTTTTGGAGCGCCCTTTTTAATCATATTAATTAATTTTTAACCATTCCACTTTGAAAATACAATTGATGCATTCGTTCCGCCAAAACCAAAAGAATTACACAAAACATGTTCAACTTTACGTTTTTTGGCAATTAATGGAACTAAATCTAAATCACATTCTTCCTCTGGATTTTCTAAATTTAGGGTGGGTGGGACGATTTGGTCTCGCATTGCTAAAATAGAAAATACAGTTTCTACGCCACCTGCAGCACCTAAAAGATGGCCGATGGCAGACTTAGTAGAAGACATGGATATATTATGTTGAGTGCCTTCTAAAAGACGCTTAACTGCACGGTGTTCAATAGTATCACCTACAGGCGTAGATGTTCCATGAGCATTAATGTAGTCGAGTTCTTGGGGATTCATGCTGGCGTCACGCAGGGCAGCTTTCATAGCACGATAAGCACCATTACCATCTTCTGGCGGAGATGTCATGTGGTATGCGTCGCTGGACATCCCGTATCCTTTGTATTCAGCATAAATTCGAGCACCGCGTTTTAATGCATGTTCAAGTTCTTCTAGAATAACAATTCCAGAACCCTCGCCCATTACAAATCCATCACGCCCTTTATCCCAGGGGCGGGATGCTTTTTCGGGTGTGTCATTGTATCGGGTAGATAGTGTCCGAGCGGCAGCAAACCCCCCAATTCCAATCGGGCAGATTGATGCTTCAGAAGCTCCTGCTACCATTACATCGGCATCGCCATGTTCAACCATACGAGCGGCATCGCCAATAGAGTGAACACCACTTGCACAGGCTGTTACCACGGCGTGGTTGGGTCCTTTAAACCCATAATTTATAGAAACATGCCCTGACAATAGGTTAATTAAAGATGCTGGAATAAAGAAAGGGCTGACTCGACGAGGCCCTTTTTCATACAGTGTAATTGCAGTACGTTCAATTTCAGGAAGACCACCAATGCCAGCACCTAATGAAACACCAGTTCTTTCCCGAGACTCTTGGTCTTCTGGCAACCATCCGGCGTCTTCTAGTGCCATTTTTGCAGCAGCCAAACCTAGATGAATAAAGCGATCCATCTTTTTTTGATCTTTAAGTGGTACATAGGCGTCAATGTCAAATTGTCCTGGATCTTTACCTTCGGGTACTTGACCGGCAACATGACAGCTGAAATTGGTTGGATCAAACGCAGTAATTCGTCCAATTCCGGATTTTCCTGCGATTAGGTTTTGCCAGGTTGTTTCAACACCACAACCCAGCGGAGTAACTAACCCCAAACCTGTAACGACAACGCGGCGTTTCATGGGTAATTACAAGTTTATTTTGTAGCGTTTTCTGAAAGGAACGTTACTGCATCTTGAACGCTCATAATTTTTTGAGATGCATCATCGGAAATTTCGCAGCCGAATTCTTCTTCAAACGCCATAACGACTTCTACAGTATCCAAACTATCGGCTCCTAGATCATCAATAAAACGCGCTTCAAGCGTTACTTTATCTTCATCAACGCCTAATTGCTTTACAATAATTTGCTTTACACGTTGAAAAACTTGATCAGTCATGTTGATTCCTTTTATTAAATATCTAACTGTTTTTATCAATTGATGAAAACAGTTGTATTATAGTTTTTTTTTTCAGGCTGTCTAGTATTTTGTAAAAGGTGGTTTGAAAGGCTTAAGTTTATTGGAAATTTTAAGTGTTTTATACAGAATTTATAGAGGTGGACAGATTAATAGGCTTCATTGTTGTTAGGTTTGTGGGGTCACGATGGCTAGACAAAATAAGTAAACGTTTAAGAATATCATCTAAATATCTTGATTAGGAATATACTATTCTTGATTTCGTACAATATATACATTATGAATGACTAGATCCTTTATAGACAAGTAGAGACTTAATTATGCACAACACCAAAAAATTATTTGTAAAAACTTATGGGTGTCAGATGAACATGTACGATTCTGACAGAATGATCGATTTATTAAAGCCATTAGGATACAGATTGTCAGACACACCAGATAATGCTGATATGATCATTTTAAATACCTGTCATATTCGTGAAAAAGCTGAGCATAAGCTTTACTCGGACATTGGAAGGTTGGAGCCATATAAAGAAGCAAAAGCTGAGAATGGTGAATATATGATTTTGGCAGTAGCTGGGTGTGTTGCTCAGGCAGAGGGGGAGGAAATTTCTCGAAGAAGGCCCTCTGTTGATATGGTGTTTGGTCCTCAGTCATATCATAAGCTTCCAGAAATGATTGCTCAGGCATATCGTACATTAGCCGCAAATGGAAAGCCGGCGGTCTTAGATGTCGATTTCCCGGTGGAGTCTAAATTTGATTTATTGCCAGAGCCTAATCCGGACCATACAGGGTCTGCGTTTTTGTCTATTCAAGAAGGTTGCGATAAGTTTTGTACCTTTTGTGTCGTTCCCTATACACGTGGGTCAGAATACTCAAGGCCTGTGGCTGATATTATAAAAGAAGCAAAGCATTTAGTTAGCTTGGGAGTGAAAGAAATTACACTGTTGGGGCAGAATGTCACAGCTTATCATGGAATTGGAACAGATGGTAAAGAGTGGACGATGGGTCGTTTATTATTTGCGATTGCAGAGATTGATGGGTTACAACGCATCCGATATACCACATCTCATCCAAAAGATATGCATGATGAATTATACGCGGCTCATCGTGATATTCCTCATTTAATGCCTTATTTGCATTTGCCTGTTCAATCTGGGTCAGACGCGATTTTAAGAGCCATGAATCGCAAACATACCGCAGATGATTATCGCAGGATTATTGAAAAATTAAGGGAAACACGCTCTGATATTGCGCTTTCTTCTGATTTTATTGTGGGGTTCCCAGGGGAAACTGATAAAGATTTTGAGGATACCTTACAGTTACTAAGGGATATACAGTATGTTCAGGCATATTCGTTTAAATACAGTATGCGACCAGGAACGCCCGCGGCGTTAATAGAATATCAAGTAAATGAAGATATAAAAGATAATAGGTTGCAAGTTTTACAAGAATTGTTGCGTGAACAGCAGTTGGCATTTAACATCAGTATGATAGGAAAAGAAACAACGGTGTTGTTGGAAAAAGATGGACGACATGAGGGGCAATTGATTGGTAAATCACCTTTCTTGCAATCAGTTTATGTAGAGGCTCCAAAACGTTTGTTAGGTCAGATTGTTACTGTTATAATCGAAGGTGGAAGTCAAAACAGTTTGGCTGGAAGGATGATCACACAAGAACATATACATGCATAAAAAGGATAAAAACATTGGCAGAGTTTGAAGAAACCTTAAGTTTTGAGTTAGAAGATAACCGATTGTTAGGGCTGGTATACGGCAGTCAAGATATTCATCTTAGAATTATCGAGCATAAACTAGATGTATCTATTTCAGAACGTGGTAACGCAATATTTATTTCTGGAGCCAGGGATCGTGTTGCTTCGGCAGAAAAGGTCATTCTTCATTTGTATGATTTAGCTAAAAAAGGATTTAAAGTTACTGCAGATGATGTGCATGGTGCTCTAGGTAGTCTAGAACGACATGAGGAGGATTATCATACCCCCTTTAGTGGAGATATTGAACCTTTACAAATTAAAACCCGTAAAAAAGTCTTAAAACCCCGAACGATTAATCAGCAAAAATACATTGAAAAAATTTTAAGTAATGAACTGACCTTTGGTGTAGGACCTGCGGGTACAGGTAAGACATATCTAGCGGTTGCGATTGCGGTATCAAAACTATTAGAGGGTGAGGTGCAGCGTATTATTTTATCAAGACCAGCGGTTGAAGCAGGTGAGAAGCTGGGTTTTTTGCCTGGAGATATGCGAGAAAAGGTAGATCCTTACCTGCGTCCTATATATGATGCACTGTATGATTTCTTGAATCCTGAGGAAGTCACCAAAAAGCTTGAAACAGGTGAAATTGAAATTGCCCCATTAGCTTTTATGCGAGGTCGGACGTTGGCTAAATCTTTTATTATTGTAGATGAAGCTCAGAATACAACTTCAGTTCAAATGAAAATGCTGCTTACTCGATTAGGGCAAGGAAGTCGTATGGTGGTATGTGGAGATATGAGTCAGGTAGACTTGCCTAACGGAGTGCGTTCTGGATTAGTTGAGGCAACTCAGATTCTAAAGGGGATTTCAGATGTCGGGATATTAGAATTTACCAGTGAAGATGTTGTTCGTCATCCATTAGTAGCCAAAATTGTGAAGGCCTATGATAAAGAAGTACAACGTCGTAAAGGATTAAATTTAGGTAGCAATGATTACAATTAATCTTCAACTTTCAATAGAGGATGCTCGTTGGCAAAAAGTGCCCGCTATATCTATAGAAAAATTTTTAGAAACATATATTGCATCAACGTTGAACCATTCAGATATTGCATCTAATATTCCCAAAAATGTCGAGGTGAGTATCCTTTTAACTAATGATGAAGAAATTAAAGATTTGAATCGACAGTATCGTGGGAAAGATAAACCAACAAATGTGCTATCATTTCCGCAAGAGGTAGACTTATCTGCTATGCGCGATTTGGAAGCTTGTGTTTTATTAGGAGATATAGTATTAAGTATTGAAACGATTCAACTTGAAGCAATGCAGCAGCAGAAATCAATGCATCATCACTTAGCACACCTTATTGTTCATGGTACATTACATCTGTTGGGATATGATCATGAGACTGATATAGAAGCAGAAGAGATGGAGTCTTTAGAAATTGATATTTTAAAGCAACATTGTATTGCAAACCCGTATGAATCTGACGCATCTTATATGGTATAAAGGATTATGAATACTTCACAGCCCTCTGACGAACCGTCGATATTTAAGCGCATTGCAAAGGTCTTTGCAAAAAAAAACTTCACGTATCAATCGAATGCTTTAAAGCCTTTAATGGGGGTGGATGCAAAAAAAGAAATCGCTTCCCATATGGTAGAGGTATATAATTTAGATGCCAGTGACGTAGCTGTGCCAAGGGCAGATATTATAGCGATTGAAGTTACATCGCCTGTTTCAGAAATTATAAAAATGTTAGCGGATTACCCTCATTCTTACTATCCGGTTTACAGAACAAGTTTAGATAACTTGATAGGTTTCTTTGCAGCAAGAGATTTAATAAAAAATATTCAAATGATTGATACATTTGTATTACGAGAACATGTTAGAGAAGCTATGGTAGTTGCGCCTAGTACATCAGTGTTGGATGTATTACACAAAATGCGATTGCGAGGTCAGCGTATTGCTTTAATTGCAGATGAGTATGGAGGAGTAGACGGTATTATTACGGCCGAAGATATTGTTGAAAAGGTTATTGGTCGCTTGGAAGAAAATGAGAGAGAGCTTGCGGATCATGTTATCCAAGAGAATGAAGATGGTTCCGTATTGGTTAGTGCTCGTGTTACATTAGATGAATTTGAAAATCGATATGGAGCACTGTTTTCTCCTACACTTAAAAAAGATGAGGACATTGATACGTTGGGAGGATTAATTTTCTTTTTGGCGGGTCATATTCCTGCTCGCAATGAAATTGTAAAACATCCATCGGGTGTCGAATTTCAAGTTGTAGAATGTAATGCAAGATTTATTAATACTTTGATAGTACGTAATATTCCACGATTAAATGATGACTAAGATACAGTATCACATGGCTTGACGTTGTCAAGCTCGTTTGTGGGAAGCAGGTAAAGGAGCGAATGCTCCGGCCTGTGGGAGGGTGCCTAATAATATAAAAAGTGGTGTGTATGAATTCATTGCATGTTTTTACGTTAAGGCTTATGCCGTTATGGTTATTTTTTGCTGGTTTGTTGTCGGGAACCCAATTTTCACTTAATAACTATCCCATTATACTTATTCTTGGTTTTGCTGCGCTTTATCGATCTTTATGGACGGTTCAAAACTCTTGGAAACAATCAGTAGTTTACGCATTTAGTTTTGGATATGGATTTTTTACCTATAGCCATAGCTGGATCAGTCATCCACTGGCGGCGTTTGGTGATTTATACACATCAATGCAGCCAGTAGTGTTTGTTGCGGTTTCGGCTATGTTCGCGGTATGTTTTGCAGTGGTTGGGGCTTTAAATTACTTTATAAAAGTACAAGGGGTAGGGCGTATTTTTATACTTTCTATGGGGACACTTTTTGTAGAATATTTACGGTGTGAGTATGTTCCTGCTGTGCCGCTTGGACAAGTGGGATCTGTTTGGATTACTTATCCTATAATTTCTCAAGGGGCTTCTGTATTTGGAATTTATGGCCTTTCATTTGTGACGATACTATTTAGTTACGGGATTGGAGGGATTAACCATTTTCGTCGCGATGTGTTACTACCTTTTATAGTATTTACTGTTTGTATTGCTTGGGGAAGTTGGCGTTTAAATACAGTTAAACTTGAGGTAGATAATTATATATTTCGGGTTGTTCCAATGTCCTTAGCGCAAGTAGAAAAGTATAAATCTTTAGAGTCAAGAGCAGAGCATTTAAAAGAGCTAGTGGATGCTTCATTTGATGGGGTGGATAAACATCCTTTATTGATAATATGGCCTGAAACAACTATTGAATTTGCTTTATTACAACATGGCTTGGGGTATGATTTTATATATCCAGAAATCAAAACGTATTTGCAACATAACTTGCCGGGAAACACAATGTTATTAGGTGGTATTGTCTTAAGAACCCCTAAAAATGAAGCATATAACAGCATATTTGGACTTACGAAAAAAGAAGATATTACTTATATCTATAAAAAACGCTTTTTAGCTCCGTTTGGTGAGTTTATGCCTTCGGGCTTAAGACCTATTGCAAAAATATTAGGCATTCATGCGATGGATGACTTTAACCGTGGGCCGAAAGATCAATCACAATTAATTTTACCTGTGGGTCTAAAAATTAATACATTAATTTGCTATGAAGGCTCTTTCTCGGGGCAGGTTAAGCATCCCTTTCAGCACGTGGATCTGTTTACAGTATCCACAAATGATGCATGGTTTGGATACAATGGAAAAGAACAACAGTTTATTTCTCATGCTTTTCGAGCCATTGAAGAGGGAGTTCCGATTATACGTTCTGCAAATAGTGGGTTTTCAGGATATGTTTCACCAATTGGTACGTATAGGGTTTCTCTTTCAAAGACTCCGTTAACGATTAAAACGCACAAACCTTTACCGGAAACTCCTTATCGATGGATACTTAATAAATGTGCATATTGGTTAGAAACTATTTTTAGTATATGGTTAATATATATTGGTCTGTTAATCTTAAGAAAAAATAATTTTGGGATAGGGCATAATTTAATCTAAATGTACATTATGTTATTTGATGTTGACACATCAGGTCCAATCTAGAAATATTTTTTTAAATAGGTTGTAGCGAATGATAAATATTAAATATTTGATTGTAGGAGTTTTTTTAATGGTTGGTGTTTCATATTCACACACTCCGGATAATTATAAGCCGGTACCTTATGTTGTTTTTGATATGAAAGCACAGCGGCCCGATGTTTTGAGTCACCGTGCAACTTCATTATCATTTCCTTTATCAAAAGAGGATACGCAAGATATTCAATTATTAGAGCAACAATTTGATCATGAAAAAAATTGTGCGGGCCTTGCAGCAACACAAATTGGAATCTCAAAACAAATTATCGTGTTTGCGGCACCAGAAAATCCAGATTTAAAAAAGTGGCGTCCCGATTTTACCCAGGCAATGCCAAAGACTATTTGGATTAACCCGACTTACGAAGGCATTGAAGAAGATGGATTTCATGAAGATTATGAAGGGTGTTTTTCAGTAGCCGATGTTGCAGCACCTGTAAAGCGATATAAAAAAATCAAATATCACGCGTATGATATTAATGGAAAAGAAATCAATGGAATTGCTGAGGGGTTTGTTGCTCGGATTATTCAGCATGAAATTGATCATGTGAACGGTATTTTATATATTGATAAAGCAGACCCTAAAAAGATCTTACCTGTTGAAACATATCGAGCCATGAGAAAAGCTGCTATGGAATTGGAAGAAAAGAAATAATGTATTATATACTTGTGGGAGTTGGTGGGGCTTTTGGCGCAGTTATGCGAGCATTGTTAATGCAAGCTTTTCCGATAAGCATTTTTAAAATGCCGTTGCAAGTAGTAATGGTGAATGTGTTAGGAAGTTTTTTGGCGGGGCTTTGCGTCGTTGTTTTGCCTGTGTTTTTTTCAAACTATCGATTAAATGATTTAATATTAGTTGGCTTTTTAGGAGGCTTTACAACTTTTTCTGCATTCTCGATAGATCTAGGACGTTTATATGAAAAACAATTATATGTTCAGGCATTAATCTATATTATGGTGAGTATTTGTTTCAGTTTAATAGCATTTTGGGGTGGGACACGATTAGTACATTTTTGTCTGGGCGATGAAGTCTAAATAGAAAAAACCCCCTGAAATTCAGAGGGTTTTTAAGTAGGTAGCGGTTACGCGTGAGCATTCATGGCTACTAATGTTGCACTTGCAGGAAGAGTTATGTTTCCGGCTGCTGTAACATTAACTGCATCATCCTGAGTTTCATTCAAATCTACGAATAAATATTCAAGGCTGGTTAATGCAGAAAGGTCTAACGTTAGCTCATCCGCATGTGTAGCGAAAGATCCTGCACCCAAATCACCACCTTCTAGTTTTACTAAAATTCCACGAAGTTGTGATTTTAGTTTAGACGGCAATGCTGTCAAAGCTGTTTGTAAGGCCGCAGCTTGAGCATCTGAAGCAATTTTTACATCCTTCAGGTCCAAAATTTCTTTACCTTGGCCCAAGTGATGTAGCAGGTATGAATGCCAATGTGATTCGGATGTTTTATCAAATCCTGTATTCGCGCTATCTGTATGTAGATTTCCAGCTTGAACTTCTCCTGCACCCGCACCGGCTGCTGTAGCTGTTAAGCCAGCGTGTTTATGCACGCTAACGCGAAGAGCAGCATTTAATCCTGTTGCTGCAGTTGGGTCGTTATTAATTCGGCCTACATGTATAGTGCCTACCGCAAATGCATCAGGAATGCGAATGTGAATATTTTCAACATATTCCTTTTCTCCCGCTGTTGCGCCAGCTGGCAACGCATCTAATGCGGCAAAGAACGTATTTAATTCGGTTTGTACGTCGTTCAAAATTTCAGTTGCTCCAATTCCTATTTCGCTTAGATCTAATGATGTTTCAGCTAAGCCACCATACAGGGTTGGAGAAATCATTTCTTCCACATAAGCGCCCCACAAATATTGATTTGTACGATCGTGGATGCCATGGGTATGAGCAGGCTTGACCAAATATGGTACAGTTGCATGAGGCGTTACACGATCAACTTTATGTAGATTGCGCATAGAAATTGTAGATCTTACGCTGGAAAGATCTACGTGAGCAAATGAAGGCATTGCGCGAGGTAACGTAATTACATGAATAGCTTGTGCTGCGTGGGTAAATGCACTTAGGCCACGAATTGGATTTTGATTTTCTGCGTCGTATACCAATCCCGTTAATCCGGCAAGGTTCAGATGTCCGACTCCTGATGTTGCTCCGAATCCACCATGGGTTAATCGGGCGGCTGGTAAATGTACATATGTTAATTTACTTGCGTTTAAAGAAAGTTCTGTTAGATCAGTGTGAGAGCTTAAATCCAGTCCAAATGCCGTGCCGTCACTATTGTTCATGCGCAATACAGTTGCTGCTGCAGGTAATGCAGACATGCTATCTAATTGGGTTAAGGCTTTTAGATCAAATACGGCTGCTGTGGCTGCGGCATCTCCGCTAATACCACCTACGCCGGAAGATAATACTAGTGTTCCCACAGTTGCGGGTACGCGGAATAATCCCCCACCTGTTACAGCAGAAAAGTTTAATTTAGAGTTAGCGTGGGATACTGCGTGTAATGTGCGTGATCCGCCACCTGCCGCATAAGCGCCAGAAAAATAAACAGTTACGCTGTTGTTTTGGTTTGTTAAAATGCTTTGAGTTACATCAAAAGATTCGGGCAAATATAAATGCGTAATGTTGCTGTTCCCGCCAGCTTTATTTAGTGGAGCCGAGAATGAAGTTGCGCCCGTAACTTGGCGAAGATCTACAGTTCCAACGTTTGGAATAGCAGATGTGGTCAGTGCACCACCCGCAGCACCTTTTACTACAAGAGTTTTATTCGCTGGGGCTCCAGCGCCACCGAAATCTGTAAATGTCGCAAACTTATCGGCTCCTGCTGTTGCGGCTAAATATGACGCTGATAAAGTTACGTGGGTAATTCCACCTTTTTGTGGAATTAATCCTGTAGCAGATGAATTTGAAACGTCTAAATGCGTAACAGAGGGAGGGATATTAGCAGCTTGTAAGGCTGCAATATCTGATGTGCCGTAAATGTATAGGTGCGTTAAGGTGCCTAGGCTTCCTGTAAAAGTTCGAGTTCCAGCAACAGATAAATCCAAATCTGAAGGTAAGTGAAGGTAATGAACTGAGGTTGGCGTAAATCCTGTTCCGGCAGATAGTGCGGCCCCGCCTGTTGCTTCGGATAGATCTAAATGAGTTGCATTGAATTTTTTATCTAAAGTACCACTTGCTAATGCCCCCTTAATAATTACCGAGTTTTTAGAGTAAAATTCTTGTATAGAAGCAGGTAGTACAGCTTTTGTAATGTGGCTATCTCCGATCATTGCATCGGCATACTCACCCCATGCGTCTACAAGTTCTAGTTTTTCTAATACAGAAAATCCGGCAAGTGTACTGATTTCTAATTTCTCCATTACATAAGATAAGTGAGATGCTTTTAACTTAAGGTGTTTGATATTCTCAAGTCCCATATGGCGAATAGCTTCAACCACACTATCTTTATCTGCAACGGTGTCCCCACGTTTGTGTAAATCTAGGTGATGTCCCAAAACGGTTGCATGGTCTGCAGCAGAGTTTAATACTTCTACATGAGAGACATATTCACGTGCTTTTGTAATAGCTTCTGCGGTCACGTCTTTGCTTGTGAAATTAATTATAGATAAACCGTGGGTGCCGCTCATTTCGACGGTTTTATCGCCGTGTAATTTGACAGAGGCAGCTGGGCTGCTGGGGTTTAAATCTAGTTTCTCAACATCTTTTAGATGAGAGATGTTTACCACTGCGTTTCTTAGGGCTACTTTGCTTAGATTAAGTTCTGTAAGTGCAGGCAATCCAGATAAGCTACTTGGTAGACCTGTAAAAGTTTCGCCGTGCAAGTGAACTTTTTTTGCACCCTTTGCAATAACCGTATGAGCTTTTACCGGTACGCTAATTTCTGTGGCATTATCTGGGAATTCTACGTGGCGAACAGCTGCAGGTACCGAGTTCTGAGAAGACGCACCATAGTCAACATCCATACCTGTAACTGCTTTTAAATCTAAAATAATGGGGGCCTCAGCCTGAAGCTTTGATAAATTCAAAGCACTTGCGCTGCCTACAAATATAACTTTTGTTCCAGACGGTAGACGAACGTATGATGCGCTTGTCGGTAATGTAACTTGCTTTAATTTAGATCCATATCCGGTTAAATCTAAAAGAGTTCCAAATCCTAAATCGCTAATACTTGAAGTTAGAGAACTAAAATCCAAGCGATGCATGGATTCTTCATGACCTGATGTTGGTCTAAATTCTTCTATTGTAATAGAGCGAAGATCGCTGGAAGAAAATACATGTTCGGTAAGTAGAGCGCTAGCATGTAAAGCGGGAGTAGCAGATACTGTAAAAACAGTAGCCAATAAATATTGACGCATTATAAAGCCTCCGTTGAGTTTTGACTAAATTAATTAGAAACCTTTTTAAAATTAATTGACAAAGGTTAACAAAATATTGACAAAATCTTTTTTGTATAAACTTTTTTATTAATTGATACAAAGCGGGGATGGGAATGCTTTACACTTTTTTTAAAACAACTTATAATTATGCTTGAAACTACAAGGTATTTTATAATGGAAGAGTTTTTAGATCGTCGGTCACAACGTATTTTTCAACTAATTGTTGATAGTTATATGGAAAGTGGAGAGCCGGTAGGTTCTTCTACTTTGTCGCGTCGATTATCAGAAAGTTTATCTCCCGCAACGGTTCGCAATGTTATGGCGCACCTGGAAAAAGTAGGATTGTTATATTCCCCCCATACGTCTGCGGGGCGTTTGCCAACAGAGCAAGGATTAAAACTATATATCCAAGGCTTGCTGGATATTGGGCCCATTAGCGATATTGACAAGCAGATTTTAGAATCTCGGTTTGATCTGCAGAATCGTTCATTAGATGAGGTGCTGGAAGAGGCTATAACTACATTGACGGGTTTGTCTCAATGTACGGGGGTTGTGATGGCTCCCACATATAATTCTCCTTTAAAGCATGTAGAGTTTATTTATTTGTCCGCCGGGCAGGCATTAGTTGTAATGGTTTCCAACGAAGGTATGATTGAAAATCGTATCGTGGCTATTCCAGAAGATATGACTCCCGCTCATTTAGTGGAGGCCGGCAATTATTTGTCATCTAGATTGGTGGGAAAAACTTTAGATGAAGCAAAGGTGTTTATAAAAAAAGAGTTAGAGTTTGAAAAAGATCAATTGCACACGTTAGCAAAGCATGTGGTTGAGAAAGGGTTGGCAATGTGGGGGGCGTCTGAAACCGTACCAACACTAATTGTGAAAGGACAATCTAATTTATTAAATGTGGCGCGAACTGCAGATGATGTATCTCATATTCAACGTTTGTTTGAAAGTCTTGAAAAAAAAGAGGGGATTTTAGATTTGTTGGATTCTGCAAAACAAGGCGAAGGGGTTCAGGTATTTATGGGGGCTAATAGCCCATTATTTCATTTATCTGGTTGTTCTATGATTGTTGCTCCTTATAAAAACTCTCAACACGATGTTATTGGGGCAATCGGTGTGCTTGGCCCAGCACGCCAAAATTATGGGCGCATTATTCCTATGGTCAACTATGCAGCCCAACTTATTGAAAAATTCTTAAAGAAATAACCTAACTTTTATTGACTGTCTTTATATTGTGAAAAAATATCCTTTGTGATAAAGTATAAAAAATATTTTATCTTTAAAGGAGAGTAAAATGGCACGTAGTGAAGTTTTTGCACAATCCGCCGCCAAAACGACTCAATATCGCGAAGGTTTACGGACATTTATGTTGCGGGTATACAATTACATGGCAGCAGCTTTGGTCTTTACAGGGATTGTTTCTTATGGAGTGTCTAATAGTCCGGAAATGTTGCAAGTGATTTATGGGACACCATTGTTCTATGTTGTAGTATTTGCACCTTTAGGAATTTCATTATTTTTAGGTGTTCGGTTAGAACGTATGAGTATCACAACTGCTCAGACATTATATTGGATATTTGCGGCATTGATAGGGTTGTCCTTGTCATCAATATTTATTGTGTACACAGCTGAAAGTATTGTAAGGGTGTTTTTTATTGCAGCTTCAATGTTTGCAGCAGCTAGTTTGTACGGATATACAACCAAACAAGACCTTGGTGCATTTGGCAGCTTTTTATTCATGGGGTTAGTAGGGATTATTATTGCATCTTTTGTTAATATGTTTATGCAAAGTAACCAACTAAGTTGGATGATTTCATTTGTAGCAGTAGGTGTATTTGCGGGCTTAACAGCTTATGATAATCATCGATTAAAAGCAATGTACTCGGATGCATGGCATCGGGAGCAAACAGAAAAGATCGCAATTATTGGCGCATTAAATTTGTATCTAAACTTTATTAACCTGTTTATACATTTGTTGCGATTCTTTGGCGATCGTCGCAATTAAGTAGTTTAAGTCTAAAGGCTGGGGCATAAATCCTGGCCTTTGTTGTTTATATAAAAATAAGAATGAAAATGAACAACTTTTATGTGGGTGTTGTTGGAGCAGGGCAAATGGGCTCTGGGATTGCTGCAGCATGTGTTTTGCAAGGATTATCAGTAAGGTTGGTTGACTTTTCTTCTGATGCTTTAGCTAAATCTAAACTGAAGATTCAAGACCAACTACATCGATTAGACGTTTCTCAGTCAGAAATAGATCAATTATTATCTTGTCATAGTGATATTACATCTTTAAAAGATGTAGATTTGGTCGTTGAAGCTGTACCAGAAGTTTTTGATCTAAAACAAAAACTATACAATACAATTGGTGCGGTGGTAAATGACGATGCTATTATTGCAACCAATACATCATCTTTTCCTATCGATCAGTTATCCAAGCATATCGCTGGCCGAGAGCGCTTTATTGGAATTCATTTTATGAACCCCGTTTTAAAAATGGATCTGGTAGAAATTATACCCTCTATTTATACAAGTGCCTCAACCATAAATAATGCCAAAGATTTTGTTCGCAAACTGAAGAAAATAGCAATTATATCGGCAGATCAGCCTGGATTTGTTGTGAATAGATTATTAATTCCGATGATTAATGATGCATTTAAGGCATTAGAATCTAAGGTTGCATCTCCAGAAGATATTGATGTAGCGATGGAAAAGGGGGCGGGATTTCCAATGGGCCCTTTAAAATTAGCCGACTTTATAGGATTGGATACGTGTTTATCTATTTTGGAAACATTAAACAGTGCGTGGCCGAATGAAAAATATTTTCCATCTAATTTATTACGCTTGTATGTTAAGGAAGGTAAGTTGGGGCGCAAAACACAGCAAGGAGTATATTCTTATTGAATATTGCATCTAAAAATACTTTGTCGATTATTATTATGTTCTGTTTAGGGTTTGCGCTTCTTCGTATGCCAACCGAGAAAGTGTGCATGAAGTTACAAGATCAGAAGGTATGTTTGAGGGTTCTTCGTAATGATATCGATCGAAAGCGAGGATTTCAATTAGTCGAAGCTATTCGTCCAAATGAAGGATTGTTGTATTTGCTAAATGATACTCAAAAACCAGCATTTTGGATGAAAGATGTTCTGCAACAGTTAGACCTAATTTTTATAGACAATCAAGGTTGCGTATTGGAGTTAATTCAAGCAAAGCCTCACGATACTAAAGTGATTATACCTCCAGATAATTCAATGTTTGCTGTAGAATTAGTAGGGGGGGTGGCAATGCAGATTAAGTTAATAAAAGGTAGTAAGTTATCCCCAGATGTTTTGAAGAAACTTCAAGTGGTCAGTAAGGGGTACGCAAAGTAAGCCATATAATAAAAATATGTATTTTTCTTATATAGCAGGGGTACGTCAGGTTAATGCTTAAATGGTAATCTTAGGCGCTTTATTATTAAATTTTCTTTCATATCACGTCTGCCTAGTGTAAAAATAGTAATAAAGGTTAAAAAAGGTGTTAAGTGTGTTTAAGAAACAGTTGTTAGTTAGTTCTATGTGTGTTGCGACTTTATTTGGGGGCAGTTATGCGGCGACCTTAGAAAAAGTTCATGAAAAAGAAGTTAAAAAAGAGGAATTACCAGCGTCTTCCGCCCCGTTGGGACAGGTGAATGTTAAGCGTAATACAGAATTGTTAGAGTTCCTTCAAAAGGCATATGATAGTAATCCAGATTTATTAAGTGCCAGATATACGCGCAGTGCCAAAGAAGCAGAAATGTTAGGGGCAATGTCTAGGTTTGGTCCAAGGGTAACATTATCTGCGGATGCTGGACATGGGCCACTTCCACTAAAAGGTAGTTTAGCTGATGGCATAGAGTCCTTGCGCAATACAGAATATGTTGTAAGTGGGAAGGTCTCTGCCGGTATTAATTTGTTTCGTGCTGGATCTGATACATTTGCAGTAATGGGGGCTGCGGCTAGGCAAGACTCTTATGATGTAGAGCAGTTTGGAAAAATTAACAAATTTATTCTTGATGCAGTAGAAGCTTATGTAAATGTCATAAAAGGACGGCAAGCTTTAGAGGTATATACCAAATTTGAACGTCAAGCTCGACATAACTTTGAACGCGTGAAAACAGAATATGTCGTTGGATCTTCAACGCGTACAAATGTTTTGACAGCAAAAGCAGAATTGGCACAAGCAACCAGTAACCGTATGAAAGCTCAGACAGAATTGATTAATGCTGAGCAAGCATATATTGAAATGGCAGGAGAGCCTGCTGGGGAGTTGGTTTATCCCAAGAATACGTTAAAACTTCCCGCAACATTGGATGAATGCCTAAATATCGCACAAGAAAAAAGCTTAATCCTACGTGGTAGTGCCGCTAATTTAAGGGCGGCTCGTTATGGGCTTGCTTCAACCATAACTGGAACGCTTCCTTCGGTAGATTTATACGCAGAGTACGATACCTCTTTAAGCGAGGAAGATGTTAATAAAGAGGGAACAAGTCGAGTGGGCATTCGCGTTTCATATGAATTGTTTTCAAATTCTAGTCAGCAGGGTTCGCACTTGTCGCAAATTAAACAAGCAACGAACCAAAAACAAGCAGCAGGTTATGCGTATGAACATTCACGAAATGTTTCCGTCAAAGAAGTAAAGGCGGCATGGCATGGATTAAAAACAGCTGAATCTCAACGCGCTCAGGCTGATCTTGGAGTAGAAGCTGCGCGAAATGCCTATGAAGGTGCCATAGAAGAATTTCGTTTAGGTCAGCGAGCGTATCTTGATCTATTAAAGGTACAAGAACAGCTATTAAAAGCGGAGCTTAACCATCTAGAAGCCATCAAAGCTGACATTTTAGGTCGATATAGATTGTTAGCAGCTGTCGGAATATTAACCCCAGAAGGTGTAGGGTTAGTTATTAACGAACGAGATGAGAGGGAATAATTAAAATGGTAGATGATACAAAAATATCTAAAAGACAAGAACAAGAATTAAGTATGGATGAAATTTTATCATCAATTCGTAATATTATTACCGAAGACCAAGAGATAAAGGCAGAAAATCGTAGAACATTTCCTGAGGATTCCAATACAAATCCTTCTGGAGCACGGATGATGGAGGATCTGCCCAAATTTGATCGCGAAGATGAATTTGTATTGCCAAACTTTAATGAAGATAAACAGTTTAATAAGGTAAATAGTTCTCAGATTTCAGAAAGATCGATCTTTCCAGATGAGGATTTTAATATACAACAACAGAATGAAAGATCCCTTCGAGAACAAAGTGATCCTTATTATCAACAGGAGCGCTTTTCACGTGAGGCAAGCTCTGCGGAAGACCGTATTTCTAAAGCATTAAAAGATATCCTCGACTCTTATGGTCAGCGTACGGGATATGATAGTCGAGCTGAAGCAGTTAAGAAAGTTGAGCAAAATGTAAATCTAAATCGGGTTACAGAGGTTTTTCAATCATTGATTGAAAAGGCCTTAACAGCACGGATAGAAGAGTGGTTGTCTACACATTTGCCGGGACTACTTGAAAAGGCTATTTTTCGCGAATTGGAACGGATAGCAAGTCAAATTAGATTTTAGTATTTTTTAAATTAACGATTAATTAATCTTTATTGGCTTTTATTATAGTATAAGAACAAAAATAAAAAATAAGGGAGCCTCTCACGATGCGCGTGTTGTTAATAGAAGATGATCCTAATGTTTCGAAGAGTGTAGAGCTGATGTTGCAGTCGACGAATATCGTATGTGATGTTACTAATCTAGGCGAAGAAGGGATCGAAATTTCTAAGTTATATGATTATGATATCATTATCTTAGATTTAATGTTGCCAGATATGGATGGATTTGATGTGATTAAACGCTTGCGAAATGCAGCGGTTAAAACTCCAATTCTAATTTTATCAGGCCTTACAGAAACAGATGATAAGATTAAAGGTTTTGGAATTGGTGCAGATGATTATCTTACAAAGCCATTTAATAAAAATGAACTGATCGCACGCATTAATGCAATTGTACGTCGGGCTCGAGGACATGCCGATGCAACAATAAAAATTGGTCGCTTAACAATTAACTTACAATCACATACTGCTGAAGTTGACGGGGAGAACCTGCCTTTAACCTCTAAAGAATATGCGATTTTAGAGTTATTAGCTATGCGTAAAGGTTCAACGTTAACCAAAGAGATGTTTTTAAATCACTTATACGGTGGGTTGGATGAACCAGAGCTTAAAATTATTGATGTTTTTGTGTGTAAGCTGCGTAAAAAACTTGCAAAAGTATTGGATGGAGATGCTTGTATAGAGACTATTTGGGGACGTGGATATGTCTTACGTGGGCCTCAGCAAACAGAAACAGGCAATAGCATATCGGCCGCTTGAGACACCAAGCGGCCGCATAAGAATATTGTTAATATTTAAAGAAGGGGCAGAAGTTGCCTCTTCTTAATTAAATATGGAACAAATCTTGTGTGCCGTGTATTTTTCTTTTATCTTCACGTTATTAAGAGTCTTAATTTTTATAAAATTTTAAACTGAAAGTTAATTCAATATCTAATACCAAAGTATGAAAACCATTTGATTGTTGTCCAGGGTTTGTATATAGTGTGACCACTTATATATTTTGGAAAAAGCATGAAATATTTTTTACTTCTAAGTGGATTGATATGGGTTCAACTAACCTCTGTATTTTCAAATATTGTTGTTACATCAAAGCCTTTATATTTTGTAGTTGCCCCTATCTTAAAAGGTATTGAAACACCTAAGTTAGTAATTAATCATGGTCACTGCGGACATCATTATCATGTGCGCCCTTCAGAAATACAATTAATTAAAACTGCAAAACTGGTGTTATGGAATGGATCTGTTCATGAACCATTTATGACAAAGTTAGTTGATACAATAAATTCTCACCAGGTAGTATTTGATGAAACTGATGGACTATCGTGGTTGTCGCCTAATATGACTTTAATGAAATTGCCAAAAGTAATTAAAGCACTTAAATCAGTATATCCAGAAGCTTTACATATTCAAATTGATAATAATGCTAAAGAATTTTCTATACAGTTGCAGAAATTGCATGAAAAAATGTTGCAGCATACGGCTTGTTTAAAGGGGAAAATTATCTTAACTACGTACCCTTTCCTTACATATTTTGCTAATGACTATGGTTTGTATGTTGCTGCACATATGATGGGTGCCCCTGAAGAATCAATGACACCACAGCGATTGCGCAATGTGCATAAAGTATTAGAGAATGGTGGAGTGTTAGGTGTTGTTAAAGATCACCATGTGCCAATAAATGTGGTGGAATCCTTAGTGCGAAATTATAAATTAAGAATTTTAACTGTTGATGCAGAGGCGGTTGATATTCCTCTTAGCATCAATGGGTACAACATTTTAATAGAAAGGTTGACGCAATCTATTGTAAAGTGGGCACAATGATAAATAGTAAGTGTGCACATGAAAATTGCCTTTATAACCGCAAATAAAATTAAGGCGCGACGTACGCTTGATTTAATTGAGCAGCGCTATAAAAATTATCCACCAGAAGAAGCTGATTTTTTGTCAGTTTTAGGAGGGGATGGCTTTATGCTAAAAGCATTGCGAGACTATCATCACCTAGGAAAACCATTTTATGGAATGAATTTAGGAAACCTTGGTTTTTTAATGAACTCTATCAATGAGGATGGTGAAGATGATATTGAAGCTTTAATTCACGAAGCAAAGCCAGTGCACTTATACCCATTAGAGATGACGGCTATTGATATTTGGGATATTGAAAAAACAGTCATTGCATTTAATGATGTATCTGTTACACGGGCGTCTCCTCAGGCTGCTAAATTAAAAGTATTAGTGAATGACGTGGTGCGTGTGCCAAAGCTAATTTCTGATGGAATTTTGGTCTCTACCCCTGCTGGGAGCACGGCATATAATTCATCTGCTGGGGGACCCATCCTACCAATTCAAGCTAATCTTCTGGCATTAACACCAATTAGCCCGTTTAGACCAAAAAATTGGAAAGGTGCTCTGCTAAACAATAGTGATAATGTTGTGATTGAGACGTTGGAGTCTAAGAAACGTCCCGTGAATGCCGTTGCAGATATGGTGGAAATAAAACGTGTGGTTAAAGTATCAGTTCATCAGAAACACTCAGTCAGTGCAACAGTCTTATTTAGCCCTCATTCCCATTTAGAAGAGCGTATTATTGCAGAGCAGTTTTAGGAGAAACAACGATGAGTAGCGTATTAGACTTTGAAAAGTCAATTGTTGAGCTGGAATCAAAAATTACTGAACTAAAAAAATTTGCTGGAGTTGAGGATTATGGCCTAACCAAAGAAATAGCAGCCATGGAAGATAAAGTTCAGAAATTAATGATCAAGACATATAGTAGTTTAACTGCGTGGCAACGTGTTCAAATTGCTCGTCATGTAAACCGCCCTCAATTTTTAGATTATGTTAATCGCTTAGTCCAAGATTTTACACCTTTAGCAGGAGATCGGCAGTTTGGGGAAGATCAGGCAATTATTGGTGGTCTTGGTCGCTTTCAAGGACGATCAGTTGTTCTAATTGGGCATCAGAAAGGAACAGACCTGGAATCAAGAATGAAGCATAACTTTGGATATGCTCGTCCAGAGGGGTATCGTAAGGCTGTACGTTTAATGGAATTGGCGCATCAATTTAGTCTGCCTGTTTTAAGCTTTGTAAATACGCCAGGTGCTTATCCTGGAGTGGATGCTGAAGAGCGAGGTCAGGCTGAAGCGATTGCCAGGTCTATTGAAGCTTGTTTAAGAATTAATGTGCCGATTATTAGCACGATTATAGGTGAAGGTGGATCTGGAGGTGCAATTGCAATTGCTGTGGCAGATACGATCATGATGTTGGAAAACTCTATTTATTCTGTAATTTCTCCTGAAGGGTGTGCTTCTATTTTATGGAAAGATGCGGATAAAAAAGAGGAAGCAGCAGAGGCACAAAAACTAACAGCTCAAGATTTATATGATTTAAAAGTAATTGATCAAATTATTCCTGAGAAAGTTGGGGGAGCTCATCGTCATACAGAGGAAACGATTTTAACTGTCGGACGTTATATTGATTCTGCACTAAAAGTATATGATGGAATAGAGCAAGATACGTTTGTTTCTAAACGACAACAGAAATTTATACAAATGGGGCGATTTTAGGGAGAGCTAAATGAAGGGGCTATTGCCTATTATTGTTGCGGGCCCAACGGCAGGAGGAAAGTCTGACTTTGCAGAGGCATTATGCGATAGAGTAGAAGGGGTAATCATTAATGCAGATAGTTTACAAGTCTATCAAGGATTGCCAAAATTAACGGCTCAACCGTATATTCAAGAGGGTCGACATTTGTTGTATAGCTTATTTGAGCCGTGGGATAAGTGTGATGTCGTAAAGTGGTTGACGTTTGTTCAAACAGCAATTTTAAGTGCTCAAGAACAAGGTAAGCGTCCAATTATTGTTGGAGGCACAGGGTTTTATCTTAAAGTATTGATGGAAGGTATTGCCCCTATTCCTACTATTCCAGATGTGATCATTCAGCAGGCAGAACATCTTGTTCAGGTATATGGTTTAGAATACTTATATAATGATTTAAAAGAAAAAGTTCCAGAGTTGCCAAAGCACCTAAGATTAAATGATACTCAACGTGTAATGCGGGCATGGGTTGTGTTTGAAGCAACAGGGAAGTCTTTACATCAGTGGTATGAGATGCAGCGTCCTAATACAGCACAATTTATTAAGGTATTGTGTACCCATGAGCGTAATATTTTATATGAACGTATTAATCAACGCTTTGCTTCTATGTGGATCGATGGTATATTGAGTGAAATTCAGGTGTTTAATTCCACGTATCAACATATAGCAGTTAACTATGCAGCAAAAGCAATTGGCTTTGCAGAATCAGATGCATATTTAAAGGGGTATTTAACAGATATAGAGGCAATTGAGCAAGCACAAACCAAAACGCGTCAATATGCCAAAAGACAATTGACATGGTTTAGACATCAGTTTAATGCGGATGTAATTTTAGAAGGTCCACACTTTAACATGGACAAAGTATTGATGAGCTGTCAAAGATTAGAAACTTAAAGTTTAATAAAGGGATTTTAACGTGGCGAAAAGTGTTTTTTCAAAATTAAAAGGATTGTTTTCAGCGGATATGGCAATTGATCTGGGGACTGCGAATACGTTGGTATATGTTCGTGGTAAAGGGATCGTTTTAAACGAACCTTCCGTGGTTGCAATTATGGAGCAACGTGGTAAACAGAAGGTTTTGGCAGTAGGGGAAGAAGCCAAACAAATGGTTGGTAAAACGCCTGGAAATATTCGAGCAATTCGTCCCATGAAAGATGGGGTTATTGCAGATTTTGAAATCGCTGAAGAAATGATTAAACATTTTATTCGTAAGGTTCATAAAAGACGGTCATTTATTAGTCCACAGATTATCATTTGTGTTCCTTCCGGGGCCACACCAGTAGAACGTAGAGCGATTCAAGATTCAGCAGAAAATGCTGGGGCTAGAGAGGTGTTTTTGATGGAGGAGCCAATGGCCGCTGCGATTGGAGCAGGATTACCCGTTACCGAACCTGCTGGATCAATGATTGTTGATATTGGTGGGGGAACTACGGAAGTTGGTATTGTTTCTTTAGGTGGCCTTGTATATTCACATTCATTGCGGGTGGGTGGTGATGTAATCGATGAGGCGATTATTTCTTATATTCGTCGTACATTAAATTTATTTATTGGTGAAGCAACGGCAGAGCGTATTAAAAAAGAAATCGCATCTGCTTGTGTTCCTTCAGATGGTGATGGATTGGAAATGCAAATTAAGGGACGAGATTTGGTTGCGGGTGTTCCCAAGGAAATTACGATTAATGAGCGTCAAGTAGCAGAAGCAATTGCAGAACCCGTACAAGCAATTGTGGGTAGTGTTAAGATGGCGTTAGAACGTACAGATCCTGAGTTAGCCGCGGATATTGTTGATCGTGGTATTGTATTAACAGGTGGTGGTGCTTTGCTGCGTAATTTAGATAAGGTGTTACGTGCTGCAACGGGCTTGCCCGTTACTGTAGCAGATTCTCCTTTAGATTGTGTTGCTTTGGGAACTGGAAAGCCTTTGGAACATATGGAAACCTTAAGTAATATACTTATTAAAGTTTAATACATGCGGTTGAGGAAGCTTCACCGAAGATATTCACAGTTCGGCAGGCGTATTTGGCCTTCAGCCTCCTTTTTTAGGGTTCGGTTAAATGCTGCAAAGATTACTTTAATTTTTGCACTGTTTGGAACGTTAATCTTATCTTTTATGGATTATCGCAATCAAAAGTTTACTCAAGCTATTAAAACAATGATTGTAGATGCTACCTTACCTTTAGTAGACCTGAGTGTAGGGGTTACACAAAAAGTTACTGATGATATTAGGGATTTATTTAATCCGTATAAAAAGTATGAACGCAGATTACAAGAGAAAGATGAAACCATTCAATTTTGGAGGCTGGAAGTTCAGCGGTTACGTAATGAGATGCGTATTTTACAAGGGTTACTTAACTATAAAAAAGATTTGAAAGTAGCGGCGGTTATAAGCCAGATGTTTATTCCAAATGGACACCAAAGTGGCTGTAAAGGTTTTTTAGATGTGGGTGCAAAATCAGGAATCCAGAAGGATTCAGTAGTAATGAGTTCTCAGGGACTAGTTGGTAAGGTGATCGGTGTTGGACAAAAGACGGCTGAGGTAATATTGCTAACTCATCCATTGTCATCGGTCCCTGTTTATGTTGAGCGTACTAATACAATGGGTATTGTAAAGGGTGATGTGCGGCAAGGTGTGATCTTAGAATATATTCAGATAGATCAGTTAGAGAATGGCGATCGTTTATTAACCTCGGGTCAAGGAGGAGTTTTTCCTAGGGGGATTAATGTTGCTGTAATCGAAAAGAAATCCGAGGTTGTAAAAATCCATCCTATGCATGAACTAAGTACTACGTTATTTGTGTATGTTTTATCTCCTTTAACAGAAGATATAGCGAACAATGTTAACTGATAAGCTTAAACTTTATCAATATTTTCCTGGCCTGTGTATTGTTAGTGCTGTATTTATAAGCATTTTAACAGGAATCCAATCCTTATCGTATATTGCTATATTTTATTGGAGTGTCTTTAGGGCTGATTTGGTTCCTATTTCATTACTAGTAGGTATGGGGGTAATTTATGACAGCTTGTGTAGCCATTTTCTGGGAGAAGAGACATTTTTATATATAGCGTTAATGAGTATAATCTATGTTGATAGGCGATTCTTATTGCATAGAGATTTTAATTATCTTTGGAAGAATATAGTGGCCTTACTGATGGTCATTAGCATAGGGAAATGGCTGTTATCAATAAAGATTGGGTTGACGTTTTTAATATCTCATCAAATACTGGATACGTTGATTGGGGTGTTTTTATTCCCTGTATATGTACGTATTATTACTTTCTTGTACAGCAGATTTGCAACATTATAATTTCTTCTAAGGAATAGAATTGGTGCTGAGTCGTTTATCTTAACATAAGCGAACAAATATCCATTAAAAGAGCTACTCCAAAATGCAACATAATCCCCATGATCACAGAATTGGTGCGTAAGCTCATAATTCCAAGTAAGAAACCGGCAAGAATAGAAGCCAGCGCTTCTAAGAAGGGCTTTTGGAAATGTATCATGCAATAAGGGATCATTGATACAAAGATTACATAAAACCCAAAGCGGTGCTTTAATCCATGAATTAAGAAACCTCGAAAAAAGAATTCAGTGCCCACAAATTGAAAAAAGTAGAATAATTCCCAAATAAACATTGTGGGCCAAAGCGGTGTGTTGTCAGGGATTTGATAGAATGGATATGTGTTTTGAAATGAAGGAAATCTTGCAACGAAGATAATGATGGGGATCATAACAGCCATAAATATGATGTAGAATTTACCGTAGGCGAAAGCTCCTTTTATTTTTAATCCATAATCAGCAATGCGATGCTTGAAAAATATCTTCATAAACAGCATTGGAAACATAAGATAAAAAAAGAAGCTGAAGCTTGCGAACCATAAAAGTTGAGTTAAATTTCCATATTGAGACGATGTAAAAAAAAGCGTGAAATAATCAACAGCAGAGTATAACCCCAGTTCTTGCAGGAAACGAATAAAATTTCCAGTTTTTGCAATAAACTGTATGAATAATAAAACAAATGCGGCAAGAATGCATACCAATGCAGTTTGACGATCAAACGGAGTGCTGTGTTCTTCCCTGCGGTAAGTTTCGTGTATGATATTTATAAACTCTTTGAACTGTCGTAAAATCATAAAAATATCCTGAATGAATTAGTAAATTTACCATGTTTAAGATGTTGGATGCAAGATCAAGTCCCGGGAACTTTTATTGACAAGGGCTTGTGACATTATTACTGTACAAAATTGAAACTATACGTAATCTATACATAGATCAATAATGGAGTTAGCATGCGCAATACCTTTGCAATGTTTGGTAGTCGACTGGCCGTTGTAATTATATTTCAGATCACCCTGGTATTGTTGTTGGTGGGACGTTTATTTTTTTTACAAGTAATTGATCAGAAAAAATATGTTGGATTATCAGATCGTAATAGAATTCGTGTTACGCTAAAACCAGCTTTGCGAGGAAATATTAAAGATCGAAATGGCGTTATTCTTGCGCACAGTGTGCCTTACTATAATGCCAGAGTGAGTTGTAAGGATACACAGTGCCGCGAGCAATGTAAGAAAATACTGTTAGATAAAGGGTTTGTGTTCGATGTAGAAGTGTTTAATCGAATGGATAGTAAACAGCTGTTTACATTAAAAGAGCGATTAAGTTGGCAGGATGTTACTTTGTTAGAGGCGAATAAAAGCGATCTTCCTATGATCGACATTCAAACGTTATATGAGCGAGTTTATTCTATGGATAAAGCTACGCCTCATTTTTTAGGATATACCAGTCGTATTCCAGATGATCACCCTTATGCGAGAAAGCTGCCATTTGCCAATGTGGGTCGGTCTGGGTTGGAAAAATTAATGGACGAAACATTGTTTGGGACCCCCACTTTATTAGAAGAAGAGGTGAATGCCTATGGGGAAGCTATTCGTACGTTATCTTTTCAATCGGGGCATAAGGGAGAGGACGTTACGTTAACTATTGATGGAGAATTACAGGGCTTTGTTTATCGTCAATTGGAGCCTCATAAAAGTGGGGCGGTAGTTGTATTGGATGTGCAGTCTGGTGAGGTCTTAGCTTTGGCCTCTTATCCTAGTTTTAATCCAGGTATATTTGAACAAGGATTATCTCAACAGCAATGGGATGAATTAAAAAATGATATTCAAACTCCATTATTAGATAAGACAATTATGGGGATGTATCCTCCGGGATCTATTATAAAGCCATTGATTGCATTGGCGGCACTGGAGGAAGGATATATTACACCGGAGACTCGCTTTACATGTACAGGAGTAACAATCATTGATGGTCAGCCGTGCCATTGCTGGAAAGGGGACGGGCATGGATCTGTTAACTTGGAAGAAGCTCTTCGTGGGTCTTGCAATGTTTATATGTATGAGATTGCAAAAATGATGCCTTTAGAGCGGGTAATAAAATGGCTGACTCATTTTGGCTTAGGGGAAAATACAGGGTTTCCAATTTACGGAGAAAAAAAAGGATTGATTCCTTCTCCGGAATGGAAATTAAAACATCGTAAGGATCGTTGGAGGCGTATTGATGCAGTATATCCAAGTATTGGTCAGGGATATTTGCTAGTAACTCCCCTTCAGATGGCTCGAATGATGGCTCAGCTTGTAAACGGCGGTAAAAAGATTAGTGTTCGTATTTTTCCTAAGAAAACATTAGAAGATATCGGAGAAATTAAAGCTTTAAAGCAATATTTAGATTTTTTAATCAGAGTTATGGGGCAGGTAATCAATCATCCAAATGGTACAGGATATCGAAGTCGCCCAACGGATGTAGAGTGGCAAATGGGGGGTAAGTCTGGAACTGCCCAAGTACGTAAAATTACGCAACGAGAACGGGCGGAAGGTCGCCATCATGGCTATGATTGGGAATGGAAAGAACGAGATCATGCCTTGTTTGCAGGGTTTGCCCCGCTTAATAATCCCAAGTATGTTGTTGTTGTGCTTGTTGAACATGGCGGATTTGGAGGGGTTACTGCAGCTCCAATTGGGCGGGATATTATGAAGTTTATCATGCAAAAACATGCGCCTTAGAATTTCTGTTTAATTTACAGATTGTTAATGCTTCTAGGATAGATTCAGGATGGAGGAAAGACATCGGCTGAGAGTGGCTGATGCATAAAGTAGAACTCCGATACACATAAGAGCCCACAACGTATATGATGGGGTTGAGTGTAGATGAAGAAATCCTGACTGTAAAGTCTTAAAGATG
>Ga0172373_10001305_pt1 | contig 40507 bp, 38 predicted proteins | sample Lak10m_2_FD_114546 | JGI IMG/M metagenome (GOLD analysis project Ga0172373, IMG submission 114546) | Freshwater microbial communities from Kabuno Bay, South-Kivu, Congo - kab_092012_10m | ecosystem: Environmental > Aquatic > Freshwater > Lake | place: Democratic Republic of the Congo... | reverse complement strand
TTTGCGTATTAAGTTGATTTTATCTTTCAGGGGGTATATTCTGTGCCTAACTATGACCAAACAATTTACCCGCACGATAGAAAACTTTACCTGCGAACACTGTGGATCTGCGGTGGTGGGGAATGGCTATACTAATCATTGCCCGAAGTGTCTTTACAGTAAACATGTTGATATTCACCCGGGTGATCGAAAAGCGACCTGTGGGGGACTGATGCAGCCGATTGGGGTGGAAAATAAGGCGGGGGACTATGTGTTGATGCAAAAATGCGTCGTCTGTGGCTTCACCAAGAGGAATAAAGTCGTCAAGGAGGATGATTTTGACAAAGTGCTTCTCGTGTCCTCTCGTGCCAACTCTCAAAGCAAGTAGAGCCACCACTCCATACTGGTGTTGACATATCGTCAATATATTGCTTTATTGTATTTTTGAGCTGATTTGGGTGTACAATTTACGCTGTCATTTGAGCAGTGCGCACTGCTTGGTGACCCGGATTTCATTTGTAGAACTTTGTAAAATTGCATGTAGTTCGAGGCGCGAGCGAGGCTTGCGACTAAAATGTACCTGTCGTACATTGCGGAAGCAAACGAGCGAAGCAACGAAGAAATACAGCAATTTTACAGGTTCTAATTATTAGCCTAATTTGTTTCGGCTTCATAAAGAGCTGAGATTTAAAAAATATGGCAGCAGTATGTGAAGCATGCAAGAAGACCCCATGTTCTTGCCCAGCTAAATAAAGTTGGCAAAAACACTCCCTCCATTGCGAGGGAGTGTTTTGTTTGGTAGTATGTTGGGGCATTTGATAACAGCCTAAAACATGAGTACGTGTTCGGCTGAAGCGGGACTAGTTTAATGGTAGAACTACAGTTTTCCAAACTGTTGGCGGGAGTTCGATTCTCCCGTCCCGCACAAAAATAAGAAAGCTCCAGAAAAACTGGAGTTTTCTTATTTTTGTGGGCAGGGAGAATCGAACCGGAAAGGAGTCGGGGAACGGGAGTTGCCCGTGGGGTGAGCAGGTGTGGGACACCTGCGCAAGACCGGAGGTGGGTAGCCGAGGAGGGGTCGCAGGCTTTTTCAGTAGAAAAAGACCTGTGACAGGCAACGAGTACTTACCGTGGGTTTCCCAGGAGTGAGATAGCGAAACGTCTCCCTCATCCCGCACAAATACAAAAAACTCCAGCTTTAAAAGCTGGAGTTTTTTGTAGATGATTACTGTTTTTCCGTAGTATGATTCCACACATAATCAAAAAGAGTTTGCATCGTCTGGAATATATACACACTCTCGATGATTACGGTGATCAAGTCTTCTTTGAAGTTTGTTATTGCCACTTTATTTTCATACATAATTATCTGGGCGGGGATATTTAATTTTTCTGCAGAAACTTTTTTCCTTTCTACGAGTGACTTGGCATCATCCTCTGGAGAATGATATATTTCATGCTCATGTCCGACGGGAGTTATTGCTCGAGTTCTAATATTCTGGGCAACCTGTTTTTTGATTTGCTCTCGGATTAGGCGAAGGGTTTCTCCTTTATTTGAAGGGGAGCTGATCACACAGATGTCTTTACCTGTATCAAGAATATCATCGTGCACTTTTTTGATACCATCATACCCTTCAAAGAATTGGATACTTGGTTTTCCGAGGAGAAGGTTGAAATTGGAAGTCAATTCACCAAAGATTTGCTCCAGGGTGTCAGATGCGCGATCCAGTTCCGATTTCTTGTTGTGAAGTAGTTCTTTTATTACCTTGGGGTGTTTGGGAAAAAACTTTGATATTTTGCCAATATCGTCTCTTTTGTCGACCAGATTTAATGTAATAAGCTGGGCCAGGACTTTATAGGTCAAAGCTCGGCCAATTCCAGCTCTTTGGGCGATAATTTTTGCCGTCGAAAAGCCATTTTCTATCAAGTAGAGATAAATGGCGGACTGCTCGTTTGTAAGTCCTGCATCTGAAAGTATATTTTTTGATACCATATTTGTCACATTATTGTAACAAATATAAGTATATAATGCAAGAATTATCTACTATATGTTTATAAATAAGTGAATATATGGCAAACCGTAGGTTAAAAATATTGACATTTCTATTCATTATTTTATGATTGTATTAGAACAGTAGATTGAATGATTTGCTGTTGCACTTTGAAACCGGCTTTAAAAAGGTGTGCCGAAACAATACACCAGAGGAATACCGTTATGAATGTCAAGACCTATTTCGGATTCGGAATCGCCCCTTCGATGTTCCCCCCCAAACTGCGATATCGCCAAGCGTGAGCTTGGCGTCGAGCAGGCGAAGGGGCTCCTCGGGGCGGGCGTGGTGAGCTGCCTCAACCCCAGCCACAAGGCGTCGATCGACGTCATGCAGTCTCGCTTCGGCATCACGGTGGAGATACCACCAAAGGCGCCGAATGTGGCATTGCAGGACGGGGACCGCCTCGTGGTGATGGGGGTGAGCGGGCTCCCCCGGCTGGAAGGTAGGCACGAATACACCCCGGAGGAAGTGGAGGGTGCGAAGTTCACCTTTTCCCTGTTCACCGTATCCTCCAGGCATCTGGAGGAGGCCGCATTCCTCCGAGCGGCTACCGAGAGCCTCGGGGAAGAGGGGTTCGCAAACCTGCGGGCGCTCGTGGCTCGGCTTCATCCTGAAGTCTGAAGCAGTTAGGACTAGCGGGGCCTAGCATAACCCCACCCACTCCCGTCCACTCTCGGCGGGAATCATAGTGGTAAAACCATGAGATGTAATATTTCGGGGAAGCTCCGAGACGCTTGACGAGCGGAAACTGTTAGGAAGAAAACTTTTTCTTTCGATGCTGAGTAGTAATACTCAGTTCTGTCTCGAGATGTAATCTCGACTGATGAGTCCCTCAGATCTCGTGTGAGATTTGGGTGAAGGACGAAACAGAATGTAGTTCTTTTGAAAATATGATCAATTCTGGGAAAAAATTCAATGCGGTGACGCTTGGATTTAAAAAGGCGTATACCACCTGCTGCAACCGTAGCCGGAGCTCGGCAAAGCGTCGCAAGGCACTTAAGAAACAAGCAAACCGGGCTGCTCGCCGGTCTTGGTTTCGCCCTCGCCAGATGGCTACCGAATGGTGCTGGTAATACGCTCATACTGTGGCATTGGCCGCGGGGTACGGTGACTACCTGGCAACAGAATCGTCATTAAGAAAAGAAGTGGGTATCCGTGGTTGGCGTCGTGAATACATCGCCAATCTCTGTTCTCGAGATGTGCGTCTCGACTGATGAGTCCGAAAGGACGAAAACAGAACTAGCTCTTTCATAAATCGGCTTTAAACAGGTGTGCCGAAACAATGCACCAGAAGGAGGACGAATATCATGAACGGAGAAGAACTGTCCGTGGCCCTGAGTAGATTCGACATTTTTAAAGCCGCCTGCGCCGGATATGTCGCGGTGGGTAATCCTGACCTCCTCGATCTCCTCGCCCAGCACGGGCTGAAGCGGGTGGAACTCCCCGAGAGGGTCGTCCGAGAGTGGGAGGAGGACTTGCTCGACGGTATCCAGGTGGTTGAGGTGAGAAAGGGGGTAGTCTTTGCAGACAAACCCGACCTCGCGGCTCGCGCCATTCAGCTTCAGATCGAGCAGGCACGGGAAAGACTGGGATCGGGCTAGGTATTGTTTAGCCTTAGGCACTGCTGCAATCGGTGTAAACAATATAAACCAAGGTGAATGTGTGCAGACATTCACCACTTTATTGAGTTCATCACTTTTCGTGGTGGATTCATAGAGTGAAAGTTCTTTCAATCGGAAAATAAAAATGAAAGCCAACCCCGCGGGCATCGCAGACGGCATCTTCATCAACCAACGCGCTCGTCGTCGTTACAAACGGTGGCATGCGCGCGGTGGTTGGGAGATGAAATACGTAGCTCCCAAAAAGAAGGCTACGGATCTAGCGGAGGCTAGCATAACACTCACCATCCCCGCGCATTCTCTGCGGGAAGAAGATGGTATTATCTTGAGACGTAATTCTCCGGGGGAGCTCCGGAGCGCTTGACGAGTGGACACTGTTGGAAGAATAAACCCTTCCTTTGTTCTCAAGATGTTTTTTCTAAAAAGAAATTAAGTCTTGACTGATGAGTCCAAAAGGACGAAAACACAAACCAAAAAACCGCCCCAAAGGGGCGGTTTTTGGTATTTCTTGAATCTTAATTTTAGATTCTCAAATCTATCTACTTGACTGCATCCTTCAAAGCCTTCGCGGCTCTGAATTTTGGCACTCTCATTGCAGGAACCTGGATAGATTCGCCAGTGCGAGGATTGCGAGCTTCTCTGGCTGCTCTCTGCTTTACTGAAAAGATACCAACTCCCGCAATAGAAACTTCTTCACCCTTTTTTAAGGTGTTGATGATTGAGTTTACTACGGTGTCCACTGCTTGTTCAGCTTGTACTTTAGTACCACCGAGCACTGCGTGTACTGCGTCGATTATTGCTTGTTTATTCATAGTGTGAAATGTTTTGCTTATTCTTTGTAATATAGGGCACAAAAACATCGACCGATGTGTATGTAATTAGAAATCTTATACTCAGCGCACTTCTTCGTTGCTTCACTGCGACGCTCGCTCACCGTACTAGTGTACGGCTCGCGCGCTTCTCGCTTGCACCTCGAATTGCATCTGGTTATAAGATTTCTAAAAAATTCTGTCTGTGCAAATACCCTCGCACAGAAGTCTAACCTCTGCATACAGTATATAATAAGCCGTTTTTTGTGCAAGCCCCAATCTGAGACGGTAGATTTAGGATGTACAATTCATGATTTATGAATGAAAAAGAATAGTCCCGATTTTTCTACTGAAAAATCGGGACTATTCTTTGATATTCTATTTCTGACTACTATCTTGCAAACTCTATCGCCCGTAGCTCCCGAATCACATTTACTTTGATTTCACCAGGGTATTTGAGGTCTTTTTCCACTTTGAGGGCAATATCTCGGGCGAGAGTTTTGGCTTCCAGGTCAGTAATCTGCTCTGGACTGACAAAGATGCGGATTTCACGACCTGCTTGGAGAGCGTATGACTTTTCGACGCCTTTAAATGAATTGGCGATTGCTTCGAGATCACCGAGTCGTTTCAGGTAATTCTCGATACTATCCTGTCGTGCGCCTGGTCGAGAGCCGGAAATAGCATCAGCACACTGCACAATGATAGACTCGACAGTTTCGTAAGGGTACTCTTCGTGATGTGCTTGCATTGCTTTGACAATATCTTCGCCTGCGCCAAATTTTTGCAAAATACGCCGACCAATCTCTACATGAGTACCCGCGACCTCATGATCTACCGCCTTGCCGAGATCGTGGAGGAGGGCGCCGGCTTTTGCGACAGAGACATTGGCTTTGAGCTCGCTAGCGATCATGCCAGCGATGTGTGCCATTTCGATAGAATGCTGGAGAACGTTTTGGCCATAACTGGTACGGTAATGAAGTCTTCCAAGAATAGCGATAATGCGAGGATCGAGTCCTATCACCCCGCACTCATACGCCGCCTGCTCACCTTTTTCTTTAATAATTTTATTGATATTTTGCTGGGCTTCTTCTACCACTTTCTCTATCTTTGCAGGCTGAATACGACCATCTTTGATAAGCTCTTCGAGTGCGGTTTTTGCAACTTGTCTGCGTACAGGATCAAAAGAGGAGATAGTGATAGCGCCTGGAGTATCGTCTACAATCACTTCTACACCGGTGATGCGTTCAAAGGCTTTGATATTGCGACCTTCTTTGCCGATGATCTTGCCCTTGATGTCGTCGCTAGTAATAGGGACGGTGGTAGACATCATTTCTCCGGCGACTGAGTTCGCCATACGCTGGATAGAAATGGCGAGAATGCTCTGTGCTTTTTTCTCAAGTGCTTCGGCCCCAGACATTTCGAGTTTCTGTGTGCGTACGAGTAAATCTTCCTCGCACTGCTTCTCTACGGTTTTCATGAGCTCTTTTTTGACTTCTTCTTCACTCATGCGAGCAATGCGTTCAAGCTCGAGTTTTTTCTCGGCATGAAGTCTCTCAGCTTTCTCTCTGATCTCTTTCACCTCATTGATCTTTGTCTTGAGATGCTCTACTTCTTTGTCGATGTCAGCCTGACGGCCATCGAGCAGGTCTTCTTTTTTGATGAGACGAATCTCGGTTTGTTTTAACTTTTCTTCTTTTTCACGGGCTTCTCTTCGAGCCTCTTGAAGAGTCTCGACGGCTTTTGTTTCAGCCTCAGTGGTGACTTTTTTTGCTTGCTCTTTTGCCTCGAGAAGCATTTCTTTTATCTCGAGTTCCATCGAACCTTTTTTGCCCAAAGAGATGATTAGTCTCAAATAGTATCCAAGTGCAATACCAAGCAGACCGGCGAGGCTTGTGATCAGTGCGATTATTTTTAATGACATATGCGGATAGCCCGCCTTCTGTTTACAGTGCTAAAAACGGTAGCGTATACGAGATTCTTTCTGAATTTTTACCATACTGTCTTGTAAGATGTACCATTTGTTATTGTGTGAAGTAAAAGGCGGAACCAAAATTAATACCAGTAATGATTTCATCATATAGTATTTACTGAAGTTTGTCTAGTTTTGGGTAGATTCCAGATGTAAGAAGCTAGATTTAAGAATGGGAAGAGGGTTCGATAAAGCCCGCTTCTAAAATCTGTCATCTGATATCTAGGTTGTTCTCTTGCTTCTATTCAGTCTCTCCTATATACTCGTCCCCAGACTGTATCGGATACTCGTGTGAGTACTACCGATTTGGCAAAGCAACGATGGAATGTTCATCGACATGAAAACAAAACCGTTTATTCCCGGTGTGGTCTGTTCGGTCAATGAGTCCAAGTTGCCACATTTTCGACAGGCACTGGATACACTCATCGCTCGACCGGAGTTCTGCGATACGGTCGAGATACGGCTTGATGCGGTGAGACCACATCTTTTTCAAGTATGGTCGCAAATCGTGCAAATCGCTCAGTGCAAGCCAACGATTCTCACTTTGCGTTCAAAAGAACATGGAGGACACGAGGTGATCTCACTCGAAGACCGTATGGCCTTCTGGCACAATCTTCCTCAGGGCATTCTCGAGTTGGTGTATGAGAGAAACTCAGGGGTGGTGATTGACTGGGAGCTTGATCTCCATGAAGTCTGTTCGAGGAATGTGGGAAATGTGCGTTTTTTACCACCGTTTCCTTGGAGACAGGTTGTTGCCTCGGAGCATGACTTTGAGGGCACGCCGACGAACCCCGGCGAGATGTTGTTTCGGCTCGAAGATACGAGGGCTGAGGCGTTTCTCAAACTGGTAACTCGGGCAAATAGTGAGCGAGATGTTGAACGCCTGCGGACGCTCTTTGATGGTCGTGGAGATCCTCGACCACTCGCGTCTTTTGCGATGGGAGCACTCGGTGAGACGAGTCGGTTTGACTGCATGAACTGGGGGAGTTGCGCCACCTACGGGTATCTCGAGGGGTTTGGCAGTGCGGCTCCCGGACAAGTGTCTGTGCAGACGCTCATGGCTCATCCTTCGGTGCAAAGAGCTCGGAAAATGTGGGGTTTGTGCAAGTAAAAAGAAGACTGCTCTGGGTGACATGTCCGGGGCTTTTTATTTTGTGAAGGTGGTGGGGTAATTGGGGAATGCTAAACGGCTCAACAGTCCTGTTGAGCCGTTTAGCACGGCTCTACAGAGGCGTTTTGTAAAAAAAGCAAAATCGTTATTTTGGCTGAAAACAGGTTACTGTAATTTGAGGTTTAACCTCAAGTGTAATCAACCAAAAGTCCTATTTACGCCATGGCGTATATGGGGCTTTTGAGCGCGTATCAACCTTTAGAATAAAAAAACCTTACGATATATCGTAAGGTTTTTTTATTTGTATCTTCTTAATTCTTACTTGCCCCGCGAAGCGTACTCGCAAAGTGGGGAATCTTACATCTAGCTTCTACCTCTTATAGTATCTTATCCACAATTCCGTACTTCTTTGCTTCCTCTGCAGACATATAGAAGTCTCGTTCGATATCTTTTTCGATTTGTGCCACGGTCTGATCACAGTTTTTGGCGAGCATTTTGGCAAGATTTTCTCGGGTTCTCAAAATATGTTTGGCGCTGATGGCGATATCGGTCGCCTGACCTTCGGCACCACCGAGTGGCTGGTGGATCATCACTTCGGCATTTTGGAGGATGAAGCGTTTACCCTTTTTACCGGCAGAGAGCACCATGGCGCCACCAGAGGCGGCGAGACCGACACAGTAGGTCGCCACGTCATTTTTCACAAAGTTCATGGTGTCGATGATGGCGAGGGTAGCGGTGACCGAGCCTCCAGGGGAGTTTACGTAGAGACTGATTTCTTTTTTTGGATCCTCAGACTGAAGGAAAAGCATCTGGGCAATGACCGTATTAGCCACAGCGTCGTCTATTGCCCCGCCGAGAAAGATGATGCCATCACGGAGCAATCGCGAGTAAATATCGTAGGCTCGTTCGCCAAAGGGTGACTTTTCGATAACGGTAGGAATTAAATATGACATAAGGTTTTTGGTTACTAATTAGGATTCATACTATACCAGATTTTCAGGAGATGCAAAGTGGGCAGACTTTTTGTCAAAAACAGGTATACTGTATTTCATGAAAATACATCGATTTTTTGTGCAGGAAGGGCTAGGTGAAAAAGAGCAGATTTCACTCTCCAATCCTGAGTTATTGCACCAAATGAGTAAAGTTTTTCGGTTTACCTTGGGGGATAAGGTGATTTTGTTTGATGGAACGGGTGGTGAAAAAGTGTGTGAAATCAGCTTGCTTACCAAAAAAGAGGCGGAGTTTGTGGTCAAAGAAAATCGAGAAGGTCTAGCCTCTCCCGCACAAAAAATCACGATGTATCTGTCGTTGATCAAAAAAGATAATTTTGAATGGGTATTACAAAAGGGGACTGAGCTCGGCGTGGCGCGTTTTGTGCCGGTAATTTCCGAAAGAAGTGAGAAAAAAGATATTAATATGGAGCGGGCAAGAAAGATTGTCGTGGAGGCGACAGAGCAGTCCGGCTGGACGAGTGTACCCGAGATTGTGGAACCAATTTCACTCCTTTTACTTATAGAAAAGTTTAATGTTTCGCTACAAAATATTGTGGCTTTTCACACCGAAGGTATGGCTTTTAAAAAAAGTTTGGTAGCGGATAAAAAAGCCATCGACGTTTTGATTGGTCCCGAAGGAGGTTTTAGTGACAAGGAAATCACCCTTTTTAAGTCAAAAAACATTCCTATTTACTCCCTCGGCAAACAGACCCTTCGTGCAGAGACGGCGGGAGTAGCGATAGCAAGCTTGTTTCTCTTGTAAAACAAAAAAAGAATCCCCGGACGCCTCAGCGTCCGGGGATTCTTTTTAAGAAAGTTATTTCTTACCTACAAGCAAATCAAACACCATCTCATTCACCAGCATTGACTCAACGTATCCACGGACACGATTGAGATCGGCATCGGGGTAGTGTTCGAGGATGGCTTTGATCTCTTTTTCCGCCCGGTCTTTATCAGTGACGATTTTCTCAGTTTCAGCTATTTTGTGAAGGACGATTTGTAGGGTTGCTCGTTTGAGAGCATCAGGTCTCCATTCAGCCCGCATTTCCTCGCGAGTCTTTTTAAGATGTTTCATATAGTCCTCGGCTTTGATACCCATGCGGGTGATATCGTCGTTAAATTGCGCCTCCATCTTGTCGAGCTCGGCTTCGACGACGATTTTTGGTAGATCAGCTTTGGTTTCTTTGATTACCGCCTCGGCAATCTCGATACGCTTCTTTTCATTTGCCTTATGTTCTTTATCCTTTTGAATATTTTCGGTAACTTTTGCTTTAAAATCCGCTACATCTTTAAAATCACCGACGGTCTTGACAAAAGCGTCGTCAAAAGTGGGCAATGACATCTCGACAGCTTTGTCGTGCTCATCTTTGCTCATTTTGGCATGATCGTGAGCAGTGTGATCCACTCGGCTTTTACGGACTTCCATAATCACTTCCTCGATTTCTTTTTCGGTCACGGTGATTTTCTCTACCGGCTTTTTATTTTCGGCTTCGGCAATCTTTTTGTAATCAGGAAGGGCAACTTCCGGCATCACGGCAGTTTTTATTTTAAATGAAAGATCACTCCCTGCTGCTATTTTGGTGAGGGCGATTTCTGGTCGGCCGATCGCGTCGATTTTGTGTTCTAAAAGTAAGTCCGGATACATTTTACTGATAGCAATCTCAGCCATTTCTTCGAGCACTGCTATTTCACCGACTTTGCTGACCAGTATCTTTTCAGGTATTTTCCCTTTGCGAAAGCCGTCTATTTGGGCATTTTTACCTATATACTCTAGAGCCTCTTTGCGAAACGGGGCGATTTTGTCGGCACTGATTTCTCCAGTAATCTCTACTTCTGAGTCCGGAAGTTTTGTGATTTTAATGTTTGAGTAGAGTACTGATTTTGTTTGTTTTTCTTCGGTTTTTTTCATAGTTTCAACAGTGTAGCGTGTGGGGTATAAAATGGCAAGAGCCCCCAAATTTTCTACTGAAAATTTGGGGGCTGTCCCTACATTGGATTTTTCAAATACAAAATTACTTCATTGGTGAAACTATCTCTGCATTGAGTGCGTTTATTTCTGCCTGAATGTTTTCTAGGTCAATAGCACTTTCCGCCTTGAGTTTTTTGAGTTCTCTTTCTTGTTCGAGCTCGCTTTTTTGCGATTCTTGTCTTTGCTTCTCCTGCTTGTTGAGTTGTTGTCCCCAAAAATAGAGTGCGCCAATAAGTAATACAATAATCACTATAGCCGAGCCAATGATTGGTCCTACTGATGCGCGGTGTGTATTATTTGATTTTGTATTGGTAGGGGTTTCCATGATTGTCCCCTTTGCAGGGGAAGTTTATCTAACAGAACTTTTTGCTGGAACAGGCACATCTACCTCTTCATCATCGTTTTGAGCACCTGTGTTGATGGTTTCTACTACGTCAGTCAGAGATTTTTGTGCTTCTTTCATGCTTTTTCGGGCATTTTCATAGATGTCTTTCTTTGTAGCGGATTTTGGTATTTCGGAGTTTGCCTCATCAAGAATGATTTCGATATCTCTTTCGGCATCATCGATCTTTACATCGGCTATGGCAAGGGCAATGCGGGCATCAGTCAGGTCGATTTCTTGATTTTCGATTTTCTGGATGCGAATATCGAGTCGGTCAGCGATTTTGCGCATATTTTCTATTCGGAGAAGGAGCGGGTCTACTGGTCTTTTGCTTAGTGTAATAAAGGAGACGGAGGTAGAAGCGGTTTCCTCGGCACTTTTTCGTCGGTCCTCCATTTTTTGAGCAATCAGCTCATTGCGCATATTTCGATGTTTTTCTCGGTTTTCTTTGGACTGATCTACCTTGTTTTTGAAGGCGGTTTTGAGTTTGAGGATCTCGTTTTTGAGCGAATTGGTCGAAGTCGCCTGATTTTCGGTGGTTTTGACGATACTTGGGGTCGGGGTAGCTTTCTTGTCTACTGTTTCTGCTGAGACAGTAGGGGTAAATATAAAAGCAAGGCTAAGCAGAGCCATTTTGAGGGCCTTCTGTGCCTGTTTAGGGCTTATAAGTAATGACATAATAAAGTTTAAAGTTAGAGTAAAGGGAGTCCAAAGTAGTATCGCTACTACAGGGGTATAGTATAGCATAAAAGGGGGTGGTTTGATAGGGGGGTGGGGATAACGGCTACGCACCCAGTACTCTAAATGGGTACAGGCTTTCGCTGGCTCGCGAAGCCCTGAAGTCTCGCGCCGACGCGCTCCGAACCCCCATTTATAGTACTAGGTGCTACGCGACCACGATTTTTCTACTGAAAAATCGTGGGAAATACAGAACCCTTTTTTTGACATAATCTTGGGTTTTTCTGAGGGTAAAGAATGAAGTGGTATTGCAAAAGTCCCCTTTTGCACTTTCTCAGGAATTTGGCTTAAAAAGCGCTGGTGGTAGAAAAAGGGAGTGGGAAATAGGTAAAATTGAAATAAAAATCTCTCGGGGGTGAAGCGAGAGAGAGTTTGTGATGTCTGGTCAATCCGAGTGAGGCGCAGGTGGCTTAAACCACGGTGTCTTGGCGCTGACGAGGAGGGAGCCTTCGTCCAGAGGGTGCATCAGGTCAGGGTGGAAACTCAGCAGAAGGCTATTTCGCAGAGTGTCTTTCCCTGCAGAGATCACTCGGCTTTCGAGGAGTGCCACTGCTGGTGTGCCAACTAGATCTTGCATGTCCGCAAAGGCTTGGTAGCAAAGCAGGACAAACACCGATCGGCCGAGAGCCTTGGGACCATGAGTTGGAGTCATTGCTTGAACAGAGGCTCGCGGTTTTAAGGATAGCTTGTCGAGCACCTCGAGAGCATGTCCCATACCCAAACCGATATGGTTTCCTGCAACATACTCTCTAACAGTCCTCGGATGCTTACCGGGTGTGTAGTCGTGAAGCTGATGGATCAGCTTGTGTGCCGGCTCCACACGGTTCACCTGAAGCACCGATACACTGGCTTCATCGAGCGCTGGTTGTTTTTGGGTGGTTAGCTGGGCTTGACCAGGGAAACTTTCCACACCAAACTGGTCTTGGGAGTATCGCAGGTCGTAATGTTTCGGCCCACTTTTTTCCAGTTTCCATTCGATGGCGATCGGTGTAAAGCTGTGCGCTTTCAGTCCCTCGTGTGCAGGAGAGATACGACTGAGTGCCCCGAGAGCCAAGGCCATAGCCAGATTGGTATCGGGAGTGCCGTAGGTGAAGTTATCGAAGAATCTGGGCCAGAGGCCAGCTCCCATAAGGTGTCGTGTAAACTCGACCGCTTCGCGGGGAAGTGGGCCGTTTGCGCTTGTTTTCATTTCAGTATCTTTCTGTTTTTTGCTGAGGGTTGTTCAGAGACATCACAAGTATGATGACAAAGAACAAAGTGTTTATCCAAAGGTAGCCTAGATAGGAAAGAAAGTAAAGGGTGAAAAACATAAATCCCCGCGGCGTACTCGCCGCGGGGATTTATGTTTTTCTACTATTTCTTCTTTCCTTTTGCTTCCTTTTTCTTCATATCATCCTGATAAAACTTGATACCTCGGATAAAGGCGGCTTCAGCTGCTACTTTACCTTTGAAATCGTTGATTACCACTTCTTTGTTCTGCAATTTCTTATAGGTAGAGTAAAAATGCTCGATTTCTCGGAGGGTGTGGGGATTGAGGTCTTCAAGGTCAATCACATCACTCCAGCGAGGATCGTCGACGGGTACAGCGATGATTTTGTCATCTGCATCGCCACTGTCTATCATACTCATGATTGCCACCGGACGGACACGCACCAGTACTCCCGGGAAAAGTGGGTAGGTAGTTAGTACCACCACATCCACCGCATCACCATCGTCCCAGAGTGTCTGGGGGATAAAGCCGTAGTCAAAAGGGAAGTCTTGACTAGTGTGTGCTACTCGATCGAGGGCGATAAGACCACTTGCCTTATCTATCTCATATTTATTTTTTGAACCTTTTGGAATCTCGATGATCACATTTATCTTCTCTACTGTTCCTGGGGCAATGTCGTGTAAAAAATGCATGGGTTTGGTTGGTTATTTTTTTATATGGAGAATAAAAAACGTTCTCGAAGTGTCTTTTTCTGGGTACGAATATTTTCTTGCTAGAAAATTTCTGAAATCTCGGCTACCCGCCTGCGAACCCCCAGAAAAAGACACTTCTTTAACATTTTTTACTCCGCCTTTACTTCCGGTGTAGCTTCTGGTCCTTCGGTCGGTGCCACTTTTACTGGCTCAGACTGAATATCTATTTTCCAGCCAGTAAGCTTTGCCGCTAGTCGGACATTTTGCCCTCCTTTACCGATCGCAAGAGACTGTTGATCAGACGCTACCTCTACCATCGCCTTACCTTCAGTGGCAATGAGCTTGACTGAGAGTACTTTTGCTGGAGAGAGAGCATCCTCGATAAACTTCTCTGGTTTCTCCGACCACTCTATAATATCAATTTTTTCACCATGAAGCTCGCTCATCACTGTGGATACACGCACACCTCGCTGGCCCACCATAGAACCGATCGGGTCGATATGTGGATCGTTTGATGCAACAGCAATTTTTGAACGAGAGCCGGCTTCTCGAGCGATCGCTTTAATAGCCACTGTTCCGGACGCAATTTCCGGTGCTTCGATTTCAAAAAGCTTTGCCAAAAATTTTGGATGTGCACGAGAAATGCGGAGCAGTACTCCTCGTTGGCCGTCCTCTACCATCTGGAGATAGCCACGCACACGCTCACCCTGCTTGTAGCGCTCGCCTGGGATCTGTTCCTCAAAAGGAAGAATGGCGGTAGTGCGTCCCATATCGATAAAGATATTACCTCTCTCCATACGCTGGACAGTACCGTTTACGATTTCACCTTCACGCTTGCCGTACTCGCCGAGTACTGAGGTTTTTTCGGCTTCACGAATCTTTTGAATAATAATTTGTTTTGCAGTCTGAGCGGCAATGCGACCGTAGTCGTCTTTGTGTTCAAGTGGGAAGATGATTTCATCATCAAGTACCGCACCCTTTTTTATTTTCTGTGCATCGGAGAGAAGGATGTGGTGTTCCGGATTGAAACGGACTCGGATATCTTCCGTATCCACATTTTCGAGATCGTCTTCAGCCTCATCTTCCATAATGACTTTTGATTCGTCCACGACGATTTTCACTTGGTAAAACTCTGTTTTACCGGTACTCAAGTCAAAATCAGCCCGCACGATCTGGCCTTTTTTACCGTATTCTTTTTTGTAGGCAGTGGCGAGGGCGAGGGTGATGGCTTCCAAAGTTTTTTCTTTTGGAATACCTCGCTCCTCCTCCATCTGTTCGAGCACTGAGTTGATTACTTTTAGGTCAAACATAAAAATGCAAAGTTAAAAGTTAAAAGTGTAAAATTTGGCTCAAAACAAGAGTTTTTTGCCAACACACCTTTTTTGCTTATCTTGATAAAAAACGGGTTCGCCTTTGAGGGCGAACCAATCTACTTACAGGGACAAGTATACACCCATGCAAAGAAAATGTCAATGGCTTTCGCGACCCCTCAAAATTGCTACTGCAATTTTGAGGGGGGATTTGTGTTCTAAAACTATTTCTTCCCCTTATCCCACAAAAAGTTGAAGTTGGAACGGAAGCTGTCGATCACACCATGATTTCGAATAGTAAACGCGATCGGATTTTTGCCCCATACTCCCAGTACTACCATCGAATCAGAAATGTTCACACAGCAGGGACTAAAATATTCTTTTGGTAGACATCGAAAAGTATAGCGTTTGGCAAAGGAGTTGCGGTCTTCCGTAATGATCTTTTTTAAATCTTCATCGACAACAATGTTGATCTTGCATTTTGTCTGCACGAGTATGCGTCGGTCGAGCGCGGCAAAAAACTGCCGGACACTTTTTGATTTGCCGTAGTGGGTCGAGTAGGTGATCACAGACACCATTTCTCCTGCCTTGAGCTCGCCAGCCATAACCTCAAATGCTCGTTTGAAACCTTGAACCCCTTGGTAGAGGTTGACCTCGTTTCGCTCGGCATGTTGGATTGGGAGAAAGACGATTTCTTGCATAATTTTCTCGAGCGCGTGCGCTTGTTTTTTTGTTTCTTCGAGGAGTTGCTCGGGCATTTCTGCTTGATAGTATTTCACATTGTTCCGGACTTGGTACGAGACGAGTCCTCGACTGACGAGGGAGGCGAGGCTGGCGTAGGTACTAGAGCTCGAGATGCCTGTCTGATGCATGATCGCCCCAGTCTTGCTCCGGCCAATGGTGAGGAGCGCTTTGTAGACGACGATGTCATTATGATTGAGTCCAAATCGTTCGAGGATAGTGAGTTCCATAAGATTTATTTTTGTATGAGTATAAAATACCTTTTTCGACATATCTTTCTGAGAGTACGAGTATTTTCTTAGTAGAAAATCTCTCGGTCTCGGCTAGCCGCCTGTGAAGGCTCTCAAAAAGATATATCTACGAATAGTATTTTATAACTTTATATAATTACTACTCTCCAATCTCGGAGAGTTTGCAATGAAAATACTACTACAGATATAATTTTTTGTACATAGGGTACGAATGAGCATACGGAGGCTTGTTATAACCACCCTATAGACAATAACTATGGAAAATAACACACAAAAATCGAGATTTGCCCTGAAATTACTAGGTTTTTTGGCTGTCATCGCTTTGGCGATTTCTTTTGCGTATATTCAAAAGAATAATGCATCTAAAGAGGTGGTAATCGGCGGACTCTTTCATCTCACAGGATTTGCTTCGTTTGCTGGAGAGGCATCGAGGGACGGTTTTTTGATGGCTATTGAGGATGGTGGAATGCAGGTAAAAACGGTCATCGAAGATGCGGGGTCTAGTTTAAAACAATCTGTTTCGGGTGCGACCAAGCTGACCGAGGTAGATAAGGCGATTGCGGTGATTGGACCGGAATGGACTGAGTTTGGTGAGGTTGTGGCGCCAATTGCTGAGAGGGCACACGTGCCATTTATTTCTCCGTGGGTGGTGGCAGAGGCGCCGTTTGTCAAACCGCCATACTATTGGTCCGGCTTTCCGAGCGATCGCACTGAGCATGTCGCTTTGGCGCAGTATCTATCGAGCCGAGGTGTGCAGAAGGTGGCTATCGTTTCATCGAATAACTTTTGGTCACAGATCAACACAAAAATGTTTGAGGAAGAAGTTGCAAAAAAGGGAGGTATTGTGGTGATTTCAGAAGATGAGCTTGATCAAACAACCAAAGATTTTCGTACCGTGGTAGCGAAGATTAAAAAAGAAAACCCGGATGTCATCTTTTCAGCGCTTGCCAATGATGTAGGGCATGGAGCGTTTGTTTTGCAGGTACGGCAAACGGGGATGGCAGTGCCGATTATGACACATTCATCTCGCGCCACTTCGCCGGTTTTGAAAGATCGGTATGCGCCGATACTCCACGATCAAGTATTTGCTGAGATGGTTCCTGCAGAGAGAAAAGATGAATTTGAGAAAAAATATGAAGCGCGATTTGGCAAAAAGGTGGCCTCTCCGAGCGCGGTTGTGGCGTATGACATGATGACAGTCTTGCTCAATGCGGTGAAAGCCGGCGCACACACTTCAGATGAGATTATTGGATATTTCCATAAAATGCCGCCGTATGAGGGGTATTCAGGACAGATCGCTTTTGATGCAGAAGGGCGACTGCCGATACGAAAGGCTGTGGTCAAAATGTATAATCGAGCGGGTGTGGCGCAGGAGGTGAAGTAGTGGGGAGATTTATGATTTAGGATTTACGAATGGGTGCAAATAAAATAAAAAGACCAGAGCGTTTCCGCTGGGATCGGGGCTTCACTACTCGTCCCACTTTTTCAGGGTCGAACCGCAGTCGGGGCAGGTGTAGACCGTCTTGAGACCTCGGTCTGTTTGGACTACCCGTGCGAGCGATGCGTTTACGTGTGAACTGCACCGACTACAGTCACCATAGCGAGTCCGGTAGTCTCTCAGATCGGCAAACCGTATCGGTGCGGATTGTGCAGAAGGCGCCACCGTTTCTGTCGGCGGGACGTATGCCGGCATTGCGATGATCGCTGCTAGGCTGGGCAAAGCGCCAATGGGTAGGAATACTTGTCCGCGGGCGGGGTCATTTGCCAGATAACCGATACGCAACCCGCCTTCTGACGGAGGTTTGCCGTTGTGGGTTACTACTTGTAGTGCCATGGGTTTACTGGGTTTTGAGGTTGTAGCCTCGTTGTGTGTGAAAGGAACGGGTCATTCACAAATGTACTCTTATGATCGGGGATTGTCAATTTTTTGATTTTAGCTAGGCATGGAGATTTTAGTAGATACTTGTCCACAGTGCGAAAGCCTCTTTTGCAGGTACTTTTGGTATACTTATGTTCAAAGAACACTGTGTATATTGAACAAAAACAACTCAAGGACTTTATTCTCGACTCGGGCCTTGTTTCGAAGGCGGATTTTGAGTCGGCTCAAGAAGAAGCTGAAAAAAAAGGTAAAAATACTGGTGATTTACTCGTAAGCTCCGGTAAAATCACTGATGATAATCTCAGGCGTATACAGGCGTATATTTTAGGAATCCCTTTTGTTGATCTAAAAAGTCAAAAGATCGATTTTAAAGTTTTGTCTTTGATTCCCGAGCCGATTGCCAGAAACAACAATATCGTGGCGTTTAAAAAGGTTGATGATTCTCTCGAAGTGGCAATGCTCGATACCGACGACCTCTCCGCGATTGATTTCGTCAAAAAAAAGGTGCATTTGAAGATTTTGCCTCGTTTGACAGATACTGAATCCATCAAAAGTGCGATTTTACAATATCAAAAGAGTCTCAAGGCAGAGTTTGGCGATATTATTCAAAAAGAAGCTTCGGCTATCACTCCGATAGATGAAATTTCTAGTGGAGAAAGTGGTACTGCTCCGACGAGCGAGAGTGATCTCAAGAAAATCGCCGAAGATCTGCCGGTGGTGCGTGTGGTGGATACACTACTCAAGCATGCGATCATTCAAAATGCATCGGATATTCATATTGAACCGCTCGAAACACAACTTCTCGTGCGGTATCGTATCGACGGCCTTTTGCACGATGCGATGATTTTGCCTAAAAATATTGAGGCGGGGATTACAGCGAGAATCAAGGTGTTGTCTAGCCTCAAGCTCGATGAAAAACGCCTTCCGCAGGATGGTCGTTTTAAAATAGAGTTAAATGGTGAAAAAGTGTCCTTTCGAGTGTCTATTTTGCCGACATATTATGGAGAAAAAACCGTGATGCGTCTTTTGCGAGAAAATGTGTCCGGTTTTACCCTCGAAGGTCTCGGTTTTCATGGGGAGGGGCTCGAGCGGATTCATGAGGCGACCAAATCGACGACGGGCATGATCCTTACTACTGGCCCTACAGGCTCTGGAAAGACCACCACTCTCTATACGGTGCTTGATATTTTAAACACGGCGGATGTCAATATTTCTACGATCGAAGACCCGGTGGAATATCAAATGTCTCGTATCAATCAGACTCAGGTACGTCCAGAAATCGGTTTTACTTTTTCTATTGGCCTCCGAACATTGGTGCGACAAGACCCAGATATTATTATGGTGGGTGAAATTCGAGATAATGAGACCGCCTCGCTTGCGGTGAACGCCGCCCTTACAGGACACCTTGTGCTATCGACTTTGCATACCAACTCCGCCGCGGGAGCTATCCCTCGTCTTCTCGATATGAAAATCGAGCCGTTTTTGCTCGTGTCTACCATCAATGTTGTGATCGCGCAACGTTTGATCAGAAAACTCTGTGATTCGAAAGAAAAATACCTGCTCACTAAGGCTGAGATCGCTACTCTCTCTAAGTCGGTCGATTTGGAACGAGTTCTTCTTGCACTCAAAGAAGAAAAAATTGTCGACAAAAGCGCCACATGGGACAAAATTCCTTTTTACAAACCTAAACCTACAGCCGAAAGCGAGGATGGCTACGGCGGTCGTATTGGTATTCACGAAATACTAAAGGTGACAGCTCCGATTCGCGAGCTGGTGATGAAGGGTGCTACGAGCGATCAGATAGAAGATCAGGCCAAAAAAGAGGGGATGCTCACGATGATCGAAGATGGTATTTTCAAGGCGGTGATGGGTGTAACGACTATCGAAGAAGTGTTGCGAGTAATTTCAGAATAATTTTTTAATTTAAAAAAATGCCACGATTTAATTTTAAAGTAGTAGATGCACAGGGCAAGCCACTGACTGGTTTGAAAGAGGCAGACACCAAATTTATTTTAGCGAAAGAGTTTAAAGATGCTGGTAATACAGTGGTCAGTATCGAGGAAGTTTCAGAGAATAATTTTTTGGCCACCGTTAGTCGGAATTTTAATTTATTTGGCGGGGTTAAGGTTTACGACAAGATTATTTTTGCAAGAAATCTCGGTTCAATGCTTGCTGCGGGCCTCGCAGTGTCTCGGGCACTTGATGTGCTAGAGCGACAGTCAAAAAATAAAAATCTCAAAAAGATTTTGACTGAGCTTACTGCGGATATTAGTCGCGGTCAGACATTGTCGGATGGTATGCGTAAATTCCCAAAGATATTTTCGTCACTTTTTGTATCCATGGTAGCGGCGGGAGAGCAGAGTGGAAGTCTCGCGGAGTCTCTTCAGGTGGTTGCTAAACAGATGGATCGTTCGTACTTTATACAACGCAAAGTGCGTGGTGCTATGATTTATCCGGCGGTGATTGTGGGTGCGATGTTGATCATTGCCACACTCATGCTTATTTTTGTGGTACCAACTCTTACTGCAACATTCAGTGAACTTGGTGTTGCATTGCCTTTGAGTACCCAATTTGTGATTTTTGTCAGTGATTTTCTCAAGGATCATTTTATATACGCTTTTCTTTTGCTGGTGGTGTTTGCGTGTGCTGTTTATTTGCCTCTACAGACGAAAAAAGGAAAACGGGTTTTGGATTACACAGTACTTCATTTGCCAGTTTTGTCCTTTTTGGTAAAACAAGTTAATTCGGCTCGAACCGCTCGTACGCTCTCATCACTTTTGTCGGCCGGGGTACCGGTGCTTGAGGCGGTACGTATTACTGGTGAGGTGTTACAAAATTCATACTACAAAGAAATTTTGGAAAAATCTGAACACTCTATTCAGCAAGGTATCCCCATCTCTTCTGTGTTTATGTCTGTGCCCAATCTGTACCCGGTTTTTGTGGGGGAAATGGTCAGTGTGGGTGAGGAGACAGGCAAGCTTTCTGAAATGCTTTTAGGAGTGGCTACTTTTTATGAAGATGAGGTTGAACAGAAGACAAAGGATATGTCGACGATTATTGAGCCAGTATTGATGATTCTTATTGGCGGTGCCGTTGGTTTCTTTGCTATTTCTATGATTACCCCGATTTATTCGGTGATGGATACGATACAATAATTTATGTACATTGTTTCTGTAATAAAAAAATACACACCAGTTTATTCCAGAGGTTTTACTCTTGTGGAAATCATTGTCTCTCTGGCGGTTCTCTCTATTGTCTCAGGGATTATTTTGTCCTCACTTTCTGCAAACACAAATCGTGAAGCCTTGAACAAAAATGTCGATGCGGTAGCTTCAGTTTTTGTAGAAGCTCGCTCTTTGACTATTTCTTCTAAAAACGCCTCACGGTACGGCGTGCATTTAGGAAATACCGGTCCGACCGTTTTTACGGGTACAGCCTACAATTCCGAAAACTCTTCAAATAGACCCCTTTCATTAAATAGTAGGGTTTCCATCACAAATATTTTTTTGGCGGGAGGGGGGGGTGATGTCGTTTTCGATAAATTTACAGGTAATACTTCGCACAATGGTACTTTTCGGATTACGGTAGTGGGAAACTCTAGTCAGTATAAAACAATTACCGTGCATAAGACGGGTCTTGTCGAAGTTCAATAATATACCTATATGTTGTTTCCTATTCAACACAAAAAAAAGAGCCTCATGATGGGTTTTGGAATGATAGAGGTGGTGGTAGCGGTGGCGATTATTGGGGTAGCTTTTACGGCGCTTTTTGATGTGTATGCTTCTTATTTACGAGTGCAGTTTGCAAATACTCGAATTGTAAAAGCTGGTTTTTTGATTGATGAGGGTTTGGAGATCGTACGGCTATTTCGTGATACGAGCTGGTCGTCACAGATATCAAATAAGACTATCGGTACAGAGTATTATTTTGCGTGGACAGGTGCTGCGTGGCAAACGACTACAACACCACAGACTGTAGATACTCTCTATACTAGAAAAGTAGTTTTCTCAAACGCATATCGTGATAGCAGTGATCGCCTTGTCTCTTCCGGTGGCACGCTCGATCTTGATACGCGTGGCTATGCAGTGACTGTGACATGGCCGACAAACACCGGCGCTTCTGCTACGACGAGTCGTCAAGTTTCGAGCTATATCACCAATATGTTTACCAATTAAAATGTTGAAAAATTCTCACAAAACAGGAGTGTCTTTAGTAGAAATGCTCATTTATATTGCATTGTTAACAAGTGTGATGACCTTGGTGATTAATGGTTTAGTCACGATGTCAAAATCCTATACAGATCTTCGTCTATCTAAAAACATCACCACATCAGCTACCTCAGCGTTGTCTCGGATGGTGTATGAGATTCGTCAGGCACAGTCTATAGACACAGTCCAAAGTACTTTTGTCACTAATCCGGGACAGCTCACTCTCAATACGACTCCTGTGAGTGGAATACCCACTACGGTACGGTTTTATGTTCAAAATGGCCTACTTCGTGTGATGACTGGTGGAATAGATGAGGGGCAGATTACGCTATCGGGTACGACGGTGACCAATCTCATATTTAATCAGATCCAGAATAGTATTTCAAAAGCGGTAAAAATCACTCTCACACTACAGAGTACGATAGGAAGTAAAACAAAAACAGAGACATTTTATGCCACTGCCGTTTTGAGAAATATTTACTAATATGAATACCTCACAATATACAAAAATTACGACAGGGGGGCAGGCGATGATTACTTCGGTGGTTTTCTTCTTGATTACGGGATTGATTGTTGTGGTGGGTATTTCTGAAACAGTCATCAGAGACCTCAAGACCGCTCAAAATGTTGTAAAGTCTCGAGAAAGTTACGCGCTCGGAGAAGCGTTGCATGAGGATGTGGTGTATCGATTTAAAAGATCTATGCAAGTCGGAACAAATGAGACACTCACTCTAAATGGTTATACCGCAAGTAGTACGATTTCCGATATTGTTGGCGGAAAGAGAGTCACCACTTCGGCAGATCGCTCTGGGTATATTAAGCGGGTAGGAAGTGATCTTTTTTCTGGGGCGGGTACATCTTTTAACTATGGTGTGCAGACTGGTGAGGGAGGACTTGTGCTTGAAAACAGTTCGTCGGTGACTGGAAATGTGTACTCAAATGGTCCAGTATCTGGCGCTGGTGGTGTTTCTTCGAACGCGACGACCCCATCACTTGTAGGAACAGTGACTGTCGGGCCAAATGCGCTTCGTTTGGCACATCGGGGTAATTATTTGTATGTAGTCAATGAAACAAATCTTCAAACTGTTTCAATTGTTAATCCTTCTGCCCCCGCTGTTGTCTCTACTATTGCAAATCCAAATATGGGTGCCAACCCATTCCAGAAAGATATCGCGATTGCCAATGATGCGCTCTTTATCACTGCTACCAACCACAATAATGTGATCTCGTATTCACTCGCAAATCCCGCCTCGCCGACCTATGTAAGTTCGGTATCGGTAACTGGCTCTCCCAGTGCAATCGTCGCTTCGGGGGCGTATGCATATGTGCTTGGGTATGGAAGCACTGGAGTATTAAAAATCATCAATGTTTCAAATCCCGCCAGTATGTCGGTAGTAAACACCGTAACCACGAATAGTTTCGCTATAGAACTTGCGATTCAGGATTCATATTTGTATGTAATCAGTCAAGGTGGTGCATCAAGCAAGTTAGAAATCTTTAGTCTAGCAAACCCTGCACTACCGGTACTTGTGGGAGCGACTACAGTGACCGTAAACCCTATTTCACTCGCCGTATTTGGTAACTACGCCTACATTGGTTCACATGGTGGAGGTAAGATAGAGGTGGTAAATATTACTAATCCAACCGCTCCGACCCTTGTGTCAGCTACTGCCCCCAACTCTTCTATTAGTCCGAAAGCCCTCTTTTCATCGGGGAGCTATCTCTATGCAGCGGTAAGTTATAGTAGCACCAATCAATTTCAAATCTGGAATGTAAGTACACCGAACACACCATCACTTGCTAACACAATAAATGTCAGTGGGAGTGCTCCGTATGCGATAAAAAATAGTTCCGGTGGATACATTTATTTACTCATGAGTGTAGTAAATGGTACCAGTCCGCTTCGTATCTATCGAGTCACAGGATCGGGGGGCAATATGATTTTGGGGGATGTGGTGTCGGCTGGTGCAAGTGGTTCTGTCACACAGATTAATGCAAGCAGTTCTATTTATGCGCGAACAATCGGTGATTCTCTTGCTGGTGGTAATGCGTATTTTAAAAATATTTCAAATACCACCGTGCTCGGCACCTCCTATCCTGGGAGCGCTGATCAGGCAACAACCAGTATGCCTATTTCAGATGAAGTGATCGATCAGTGGGAAGCTGACGCGGTTGCAGGAGGGGTCATCACGACTCCTTGTCCTTACAAGATAAGCGGTTCTTCGGTAGTGACTCTTGGTCCGGTAAAGATCAATTGTGACCTCGAAGTCAGTAATAGTTCCACACTATATCTCGGTGGTATGGTGTGGGTAAAGGGTAGTGTGACGCTTAGTAATAGCGGGACAATTCAAATCGCACCAGCTATCTCAGGCAGGACCGCGGCAATTATTGCTGATGATCCGGCAAACAGAAGTTCAGGGAGTACCATTAAGATTTCAAACAGCACCTCATATCTTGGAAGTGGAACAAATTCCTATGTGATGCTTGTTTCTAGAAACACGAGTGCACAAAATGGCGGCAGTGTAAAAGCAATAGAGGTTTCAAATAGTGTCTCAGGTAAATTACTCGTATATGCTCCGCATGGAGAAATTCTTTTACAAAATAGTGCGAGCATTAAAGAGGTAACAGGGTGGAGGACTAGACTGAAAAACAGTGCTACTGTGATCTATGAGACCGGCTTGGCAAATCTGATTTTTACTTCTGGGCCATCTGGTGGATATCAAATTCAAAGTTGGGGGGAGGTGGAATAGCCCGATTTATAAAATTAAAATTTCTTTCTCAGCATATCTTTCCAAGAGTACGGATTTTTTGAAGCTTAAAAAATCCTGAAGTTTTCGGCTACCCGCCTCAAAACCCTCTTGCAAAGATACTCTCTCGACAAAATCTTAATTTTATAAATCGGGTTACTCATTATAAAGTTGATAGAGAAGGAAGCGGGGAGGAAAAAGGGCGGTTTTGGAGTACCAAAAACGCCCTTTTTCTTAATTTTCGAAACGGCTCAACAGAGCCACGCTAAACGGCTAACTTCCGAAGTTAGCCGTTTAGCGTGGCTTAGAATAAGGGTTTTCTAAAAGAGGCTCTGGTTGAGCCGTTATTTGTAAAAAAGCCATATTTTTCCACACGCCGAGTTTTTTCTAAAAATTATTTCATAAAAACACTTTTTCTACCATATAACAGCGACCGTCATAATGTTGTAGAAGAGGTGTTTATGTTTTTTAGAGGGGTTTAAAATCATGTATACCTTTTACAATTCAAAATGCTATACTTATTTTATGAAGAAAAAATACATTATTGCCGGAAACTGGAAGATGAACCCTCAGACAGCAGAAGAAGCAAAACGGATAGCGACGAGCGTTAAAAAGGTGGCTGTAAAAATGAAAAAAATTGAAACGGTGGCGTGCCCACCTTTTGTATATGCTGATTTGGTTAAAACTGCTGATGCGTTTTCTCTTGGTGCACAGGATGTGTATTTTGAACAAGCTGGGTCTTTTACGGGTGAGGTGAGTGCGGAAATGCTCAAGTCTATTGGAGTAAAATATGTGATCGTGGGACATGCTGAACGTCGAAAAATGGGTGATACTGATGAGGTAGTGGCACAGAAATTAAATGCAGTGATTGATGCTGGTCTTTTTCCGATTCTTTGTGTTGGTGAAAAAGTACGAGATGAACATGGCGACTATTTAGCGGTACTCAAGGCACAGATTGTTGCTTCGCTCGGTAAACTTGCACGCAAAGAGGTAAAAAATCTGGTTATTGCCTATGAGCCTCTCTGGGCAATTGGTGCATCTTCGGCAATGACTCCGGCTGATGTGCATGAGACGACGCTCTTCATTAAAAAAGTGTTGTCGGATACATACGGACAAGAATATGCGCTAGCGGTAAAGATTTTGTATGGTGGATCGGTTACCTTTAAAAACGCAAGAGATATTGTGGTTCTCGGTCAGGTGGACGGACTATTGGTCGGGCGAGAAAGTGTCAACCCAGAAGGTTTCAATTTAATTCTCAAAGAAATCGATGGCATCTAAAAATGGCTTTAAAACAGTGCGGGATATTCCACATCTAGATGGGGTGAAGGTGTTACTTCGCATCGATCTCAATGTGCCGATACAACAAGGGAAGGTGGTAGATGGTTTTCGTATTCAACAATCCTTGTCGACAGTGCGATTTTTGCTCGATGCTGGTGCAAAAGTTTTGATAGTTGGACATATTGAGAGTAAAGAAAAAGTTTCGCTCAAGGTAGTGGCGGAATATATGCAACAGTATGTGCCGGTGAAATTTGTAGAAAATTATCGAAATATTTTGCCAGAGTTTGAGACTTTGCCTGCCGGTGAATGTTTGATGTTGGAGAATTTGCGGGTGTGGGAAGGGGAGAAAGAAAACGATCCGAAATTTGCAAAAGAGCTTGCCTCGCTCGCAGATGTGTATGTAAACGAAGCTTTCTCAGTGTCGCATCGCGAGCATGCGTCTATTGTTGGGGTGCCACATTATATACCCGGATATGCGGGATTGCTTTTTGAAGAGGAGGTGAAAAATCTGTCGCAGGCTTTTGTGCCAGAGCATCCATTTCTTTTTATTCTCGGTGGTGCCAAGCTCGAAACTAAGATGCCCCTGGTGGAGAAATTTTTGAACCGAGCAGACTTTGTATTTGTCGGTGGTGCACTCGCGAACAACTTTTTTAAAGAACAAGGGTTTGAAATCGGGACATCGCTTTTTTCTCAGGAAAATTTTAATTTGTCTGAGTTATTGAAAAACAAGAGGCTCTATTTGCCCGAGGATGTGGTGGCAAAAACTGCTAGTGGAAAAGCAGAGAAAAAACCAAACGAAGTAAAAGTGGGTGAAAATATCCTCGATGCTGGGGAGAAAGCCGTGTCCGCGCTCGCAGAGCTCGCGCGGAAGTCCAAGCTCGTGGTCTGGAACGGACCACTCGGTGATTATGAAAATGGTTTTGAAAAGGGGACAGAAGATTTGACGCGAGTTCTTGCGGAGTGTGGTGCAAAAACAATCGTTGGTGGAGGAGACACGCTCGCGGTGATACACAAGCTCAGTCTCGAAAACAAATTTTCTTTTATCTCGACTGCAGGAGGAGCGATGCTCGATTTTTTGATCAATGAAACTTTGCCGGGGATTGATGCGCTTAGGGGTTAAGGTTCCCTTGACCTGTCATCTATGTGGGTGTATAACAGGCTAGGGAAGTGTTTTTCTCAAACCCCTAAAATCAGAAAGGAGGACAAAATGGTCTTTGAATATGGTTCGACGCGGTTCGTTTTTTTGGTCGGGAAGAGGGCTTTCAAGTTTGCTCGGATAAGTTTGGTGCGATTTGTAGGGCGCATCCTGCTGTTTCCTTTTTTGGGTCATCGGTGGAAAGCCTCAATGAGTCAAGCACTCTACCACTACATCCTTGGAGGCATCACCTGTAATCAAAACGAGTATGCTTACTATGAGCGCACACATGATGTGCGAGTCATGCCCACCCGACAGATCTTTTTCTGGGGATGGCTGATTGTGCAAGATCGGGGTGCCCCGGTTTCTCAAAGGGAGATGCTTTTTGAGTATCCTTTTGGTCGAGACCTGTTGTTACGTGATGAAATCGACATGAACACTGCCAAGCAGTTTGCTCGACATAGAAATGGCAGAGTGTTGCTGGTGGATTACGGCACATTGCAGGCGTGTGGCGCCTTGGAAGATCGACTTGTTTTCTCGTGACGTCTCGCTGAGGCGTCTTTTTATTTCCCATCTTTGGGAGTCAAAACCCTCGCCTTTAACCGTAGTGGATTGAATTGATATAAAAGTGCTATATGAGTATGTTCAACTCAGACAGTTCTTGATTGACTCCTTGATTTTTACAAAATCCTTTTTGTCGCCTTTTGTGTTTGAGTGAGGAAGAACCGAGACGTGGGAGTGGGGAACCTCATCGCCTTTGACACCAATCCAAATCGCTTCTTGATTGAACGCTTTTTGTTGCGCGCGGGCTACTTTTCTGGCGAATTCAAAATAAGGTCCAATGTTTGGTACATCCCAGACCCAACGAAAGTGTTTCTTCGAAATAATCAGAGTGTGCCCGACCGATACCGGATTGATGTCGAGAAATGCTAAAAAATCAGCATCTTCGTAAACGGTATGTGCCGGAATTTCTTTTTTCACGATTTTACAAAAAATACAGTTTTCCATGGATGTAGTATATCGTGGTTCAAAATGTTTCTCAATTATTTGGGTAGGAGTTTAATTCTTGATTCAAGAACGAAGAATGAATACAAGAAAAAATGTTTTTGATTATGTTACACTACTCTCATGAAACGCTATGCTGTACGAACAAAATATACAGAAAAAGAAAAGAAACCATTTGCAGAATTTCACCCACTACTCGTTGATCTTTTGCTCGCTCGGGACATTACGACACGTGAACAAGCGGATATATTTTTGAAACCTGACTACACTCGAGATGTACACGATCCATTCCTTTTGAAGGACATGTCAAAATCAGTTGAGCGGATTTTAAAATCGATCAATCAAAAAGAGAAAATAATAATTTACAGTGATTATGATCATGACGGAGTGCCTGGCGCAGTAATACTTTATGATTTTTTCAAAAAGATTGGGTATGATAATTTTGAAAATTATATTCCACATCGGCACGAAGAAGGATTTGGTTTTCATAAAGAAGCTGTGGAGGAGTTTGCAAAGAAAGATGTGAAACTTGTCGTCACTATTGATTGTGGTATTGCTGATGTGGTTGCGGTCGCTCGAGCCCAGGAGCTCGGTATAGACGTGATTATTACTGATCATCATCTCGTGCCGTCTCCGGCACCAAAAGCGTTTGCAATCATCAATCCAAAACAAAACGACTGCAAATATCCAGAAAAAATGCTGTGTGGCTCCGGAGTAATTTTTAAAGTGGTGCAAGCTTTGATTTCGAGGCTTTCGACTTCCGACTTTCGACTCCCGACTACCGCACCTGTTTTTTTGGGTTGGGAGAAATGGTTGTTGGATATGGCCGGTATTGCGACACTTTCGGATATGGTGCCACTTGTCGGAGAAAATCGTGCGCTAGCATATTATGGACTGACCGTGTTGCGCAAATCTCCGCGGGTGGGACTCCAAGCGCTTTTGAAAGTAACAAAAATAGATCAGAGATATGTGAGCGAAGATGATGTTGGTTTTATGATTGCTCCACGTATTAATGCTGCTTCTCGTATGGGAATACCATATGATGCCCTTAGACTTTTTGCGACCACTGACCCGGTGGAGGCCGGCATACTCGCGGCCCATCTCGATACCATAAATACTGAACGAAAGGGAGTAGTGGCAGGTATGGTCAAAGAAATCAAAAAACAAGTTTCACACCGATACGGTGAAGATGTCCCGCCGAAGTTGATTGTGATGGGTAATCCAGACTGGAAGCCAGCGTTACTTGGACTGATTGCTGGAAATATTGTTGAGACTTTTTCGTGTCCGGTTTTTTTGTGGGGACGTGAAGCTGGTGCAGAAGGGATACTCAAGGGCTCATGTCGTTCATACGGGTCGATGCACATGCTCGACCTGATGCACGCGACACCGCCGGGAACTTTTTTGCAGTGCGGAGGACATGCATTTGCTGCGGGTTTTTCTTGCGCGCAAGAAAAAATACATTTGCTTGAGGACTCACTTCTCGCCAGCTTTTCAGAAATGAAACAAGGTGAAAAAAGCGAAACAATTTTAGTGGATGCGGAACTTTTACTCGATCATGTTTCGTGGACGACCTATCGAGAAGTCGAGAAGCTCGCACCGTTTGGTCTAGGTAATCCAAAACCCCTTTTTATATTTAAGAATCTGTTGATTAAAAACATAAAAAATTTTGGTAAACAGAAAAATCATCTTGAACTAGGGTTTGAAAATGGCGATGGTAGGCAGGTAAAGGCGATCGGCTTTTTTATGACGACAGAAACATGGGGGAGTGAGCTCGTGTCAGGAGAGAAGATTGATCTGGTAGCAACCTTCGAAAAATCATATTTTCGTAATTTTCCCGAGCTTCGTCTGCGGATTGTGGATGTGGTAAGGGTCGGTGAGTAGTATGTATGGGAAAATGGTAAGGCTCTCAAGATGTGCCTTTGTAGGGCCGTATTTATGGCATCCGAGTTACAATACTTGACATTATGACCTATATTTGCTATAATAGGGATTGGTCAGTACACCGTCTTTTTTTGGGTGTATGAGTTTTTTTGATCTGCGGTATAGTCTGTAACCTGGATTTCTTGGCAGGTTCAGACGGGCTAATGTTAGAGTAGTGGTTAGGTTCCTACAGCCCCCTCCCCGCACCAAGACAGCCTGAACATTTAGTGCGCCCAGTTCAGGATCTGTGTGGCCATTGCGTAAGTTGAAATGCTGACTTGCGCCGTGTAGTGTGTTTTGGATAGAGATGAGAGAATGGAATCGTCTTGGTGCATCTTGACCTTCCCCTCTCAACATCATCACTTTCGGTGACGATGTCTGATCTAAGCACATGATGTCTGACAAAGCATTTCCCCCGTGGTAGCGATAGGCGCTCCGGGGGTTTTCTTTTTTATGTGAGAGGATATTGTCTGTCTGATGTGTTATTATTTCTGTATGCAACAGAAGGACATCACTATATTTACCGATGGATCATCTCGTGGGAATCCAGGGCCGGGTGGGTGGGGAGCGGTCATCATTTTGCCTGAGCAAAATGATGAAGTTCAAAATGCAAAATTAAAAGTTGTCGAGCTCGGTGGACGGGAAGACAGAACAACAAACAATAGAATGGAGCTGATGGCGGTGCTCGGCGCACTACAGTTTTTATCAATCGGATCAGAATGCACTATTGTTACCGATTCAAAATATGTACTTGAGGGTATGACCAAATGGGTGTATGGCTGGCAAAAGAAAAATTGGATGACGGCGGATAAAAAGCCGGTGGCCAATCAGGATCTCTGGCAAGCACTTTTGTTGGCGTCAGATGGAAAGAAAATTTCTTGGCATCGTGTGGATGGTCATCAGGGTGTGGCGGGAAATGAACGCTGTGATGATATTGCAACGAGTTTTGCGGACAACGTCATTTCGACATTATATGAAGGAAGTTTTGAAAAATATCCACTTTCAAAAACTATTTTAAAATATACTCACGCAGTTCGTACTCCGGGAGATGGTCTTTCTTCAGGCACAAAAAATACCAAAGGTAAAAAAGCCTACTCATATTTGTCGGTGGTAGATGGTGTGGCGATGCGACATGTGAGCTGGTCTGAATGTGAAAAAAGGGTAAAAGGCGCTCGCGGAGCAAAGTACAAGAAATCTTTTTCGGCGGAGGATGAGAGGGCGATTTTAAATGAGTGGCAGGTGAAGCTCTAAATTATTTTGTGACCAAAAATATCCCTACGTACACAGTCCTTGGAGGGGTTTTTATAGGAGTTGGTTTTGGGTCTGTCGCAACGGTAAGTGTTCATCTCGCACTATTTTTTATAGTGATTGCCTGTGCTCTTTTTTCATATCGTTTTGTATTGTACAAGACGATTCCATCCGTAGATGCGCCAAAAAATCTAGTAATGATTTTTTACCTCGCCCTTTTTCTTTTTTCATTTGGCGCGGGTGTTTTTCGAATGACCTTGAACAATCAAGCCACACCTTCTTTTGCACTTGATACTTATTTGGGAAATCCGATTTCCATTACTGGTACTATTGATGCCGAACCTGATATTCGAGACAAAGAAACTCGGCTTGTGGTTTTCACACAGGGTACTAAACTTCTTGTGACCACAGGACTGTATCCGCGTTTCATGTACGGGGATACGGTTACTTTGATCGGTACGCTTCAGAGACCAAAAGCATTTGAAACGGACACTGGTCGATCATTTGATTATCCAGCCTATCTCGCAAAAGATGGTATTTATTATATGATGACACGGCCAAAAGTAGATCTAATTTCCCACAATAACGGTAGTATTGTTAAGGTTTGGTTATTCAATTTCAAAAAAAGTTTTATCGGTAAAATAGCTGAGATTGTTCCCGAGCCGTACGCCTCACTTTTGAGTGGGCTTTTGCTCGGTGGAAAACAATCGCTTGGCAAAGATTTGCTCGATGATTTTAAACGCGTAGGGATAATTCATATTGTGGTGCTTTCTGGGTATAACATTACCGTAGTCGGCGATGCAATCATGAAAACTTTTTCTTTTTTACCGAGGGTATTCGGTATGTCGTTCGGTGCGATAAGTATCATTCTTTTTGCACTGATGACTGGTGGCGGAGCGACTGTGGTGCGGGCGAGTATTATGGCGTTACTTGTTGTTCTTGCTGGAGCAACTGGACGAACATACGACATCACGCGAGCACTTTTTATTGCCGGATTTTTGATGGTGTTACACAATCCAGCGATTTTAGTTTTTGATCCTTCCTTCCAACTTTCTTTCATGGCGACATTGGGACTCGTAACATTGGCTCCGCTGATCAAATCACATCTGACTTTTGTGACCGAACGATTTGGTTTGCGAGAAATTGTTTCAGCCACACTGGCGACGCAGGTTTTTGTACTTCCTTTATTACTCTATAATACGGGACAGCTTTCTTTGGTTGCTTTGCCGATAAATTTGCTTATCTTGCCGACAGTTCCTTTCACAATGTTTTTTGGATTTTTAGCCGGCGTGATGGCGTTTATTAGTGTTTACCTTGCCTTACCATTTGCTGGTCTGGCTTATGCTCTACTTTTTTATCAGATTTCACTTGTCACATTTGTGGCATCGTTTCCGTTCGCCTCGATCTCTGTTCCCACAATTTCCTTTTTGGGATTGATTTGTATGTATGGAATGCTTTTTGTAGGGATGTATTATTTGTGTAAAAAACAATCTTTACTTGATACACAGAAGTGATTTTTATAAGATTGATTTTTGTATGGTAGAAGAGTATTATTTGGTAAAAGTGGTTCTTCTCAACACATGTAAATATATGAGCAAAAAAAGTAAGCCCAAGGTTGAGCCGGTGTTCGCAGCATTTTTTCGGTATCCAACCGCTGGTCAATTTACTCCGGAGAAAGATTGGTGTGCGCGAGCGAATGCGGTAGAGAATATGGAGGGTTCTGGTGCTCCGCGCACATGGAAAAAGAGACCGGTTTCCGTTTCTGAAGCACTTGCTTCCGCACGTCTCATTGCGGGAGATCTCTTTGATCCAAATCTTTCCTAGCTAGGTTAGTCTCACGGGGTTCAGTCAAGTCCCTGTGATTTTTATTTTACGGTATCTAATTTTGTGCCTCTGTAAAATTTTTCTCAATCACTTCCCAGTTGAGGTTTGCAAAAAAATCTTCGATATAGTGCTTTTTTCCCGATGGCTGATAGTCGGCAACAAAAGAATGTTCCCACATATCAAGGGCGAGAACGGGGGAGAGACCGGTCAGGTGACCCAAGTGCTGTTCATCCACCCACGTATTCAGAAGCCGATCAGTTTTTTTGTCGTAGTATAGTATTACCCAGCCGATACCGCGAGTGAGAGCAATGGATTTGAAACGATCAAGCCAAAAATCCCAAGCCCCCCATTCTTTTTCCACAGCGCTTTTTAAGGCGCTTTTTTCTGCAAGATTGTTTGCTCCGCCTTCAAAACTTTTAAAATAATATTCGTGATTGCGCATACCGTCAAATTCAAAACCAAAACGGCGCTGCAACTCGCCCAAGGCATACGCATTTTTCTCAGTTTCGTTTGCAAGTTCATTAATTTTTTCCAGAATTACATTGCTGTTCTTTACGTAGCCGGCATAGAGCTTCAAGTGCTCCTCGATTGTTTTGGCTGAAATGCCCTTTAGGGTAGGGATAGTAAATTTTGTTTCGATGAATTGGTTCATGGTAAAAAAGAGATGATTTTATAGACTGATACTAGACAAGTATAGCACGATTTTTGTGAGGAGTACTGCTCGCGCACGCCTGACTTTATTGGTCTACGCACTATGATGGGTATCTCAATCAGTCACATGACGCCACGTTCCCATCCTCCCACTTAAAGTGATGAAGATGGGAACGTGGCGCCTAATTCGATTTCAATCTAGTAGTCTACTGAAACATGCAGACTATGAAGTTTCTATTATGTTACACTCTCAGGTATGAATTTCTTTTTGAAAAAGCCATATGGGTTGTTTGCCATACTCTTTTTTATGGTTACTATTTTTGTTTGGTATGCAGTTTTGCACGAAGATCGAGGGGGTGTCATGACGGTGGCATTTCTTGATGTGGGGCAGGGCGATGCCATCTTTATCGAAGCGCCAAATGGCAATCAAATTATCGTAGATGGTGGGCCAGACCGTTCTATTTTGAGAGAACTTTCAACTGTTATGTCTTTTTATGACCACTCGATAGATATGCTGGTGGTTACCAATCCAGACACAGATCATTATGCTGGATTTATCGATGTGCTCAAAAATTATAAAGTGGAACATGTGCTTGAGTCTGGTACCAGATCATCTTCGACAACATATAAGGAGTTTGAAAAAGACGTGGCGCTTGAGGGTGCTACAAAAACAATTGCTCGCAAGAACATGAAAATTATTTTGGACAAAGATGTGTATCTCGATATTCTGTTTCCCGATCAAGATGTGTCTGATTTCACCACAAACGATGGTTCGATTATTGCGCGATTGGTATATAAAAATGTCTCATACCTGCTTACGGGTGATACGACACAGAAAATGGAAAGACATGTGCTCGCAGTCGCCACGACATCTTTAAAAAGTACCGTGCTCAAGGTCGCACACCATGGCTCGCGTACATCCAGCGGGGAAGCTTTTGTGCAAACGGTTAGTCCGAAGCTTGCGGTAATTTCTGCGGGTAAAAATAATCGTTACGGTCATCCACACAAAGAAACTCTGGAAACTTTTTTGAAAGTACAAATACCGGTAGTAGGTACATATGAACGGGGGACAATTGTAACCAAAACGGATGGTGAAAATATCTCGATAGAGTAAATATCTCCTATATACTACGATATAACGTATTATATACGAGATGAGTTTCGGTTTAAAATAAAAAGCACCGTGTCGATGCTGGATTTGTTTCAAAAAAGATCGAATGCGGACTAATCGGTGCTGCCGGGAGGGAGGCCACCGGGCCCACTTTCTTTGTTGATGACAAAGGTTACGATCAGTCTGATTCCCACGATGATCGCCACGATGCCGACGAGTAAGGCGCCGGCGGTCAGCCATTGATTGGTGAACATTGCAGTCCTTTCCTTGAAAATTGCTACCAAAGTCAATTATACCATATATCAATATAGAAGACAAGACTACATGTGGATACAAAAAGCGGAATATGTGCTCTAAAAATACTCCTAAAAAGTGTCAAAAAGGTTATAAATGACTAAAAACTTAAATGGCTCTATAGAGCCACGCTTAAAGGCTAACTTCCGAAGTTAGCCTTTAAAACTGTCCACAAAAAATCGCCTGGAAAGGCGATTTTTTGTGGACAGACTTTTTACACTATTTTTATATCAATCCCGCTTTTTTGAGTGTGGCAAAAGCTCCGTTTTTGTTGATGGTTTTGATTGCCCGAGTAGAAATCGTTAAAACAAGAGTCTTTTTGAGCTCAGGAATATAGACACGCTTCTTTTTGAGATTGGCGTATTTTCGGACTTTGCCGGTAGGGTTAAACTGAGTGGCTCGAGTTTTGTTACTGTAGCCACCGCCCATGATAGAATGTCTTTTTGTGATTGCGCAGACTTTTGCCATGTTTTTATTGAGTAGATGCTATGGTATCATAGAATCAAAATTATGCAAGAGTTGAATGCCGTCTTTTCTATCATCGTTCTTTTGATGTCGGTTGTCATCCATGAGGTGTCTCATGGCTACGCGGCGCTCTTTTTTGGTGACCCTACTGCCAAGCTCGAAGGACGATTGACCCTAAACCCTATTAAACATCTCGATCCGATCGGTTCGGTCTTTTTGCCGTTACTTCTCTTCATCTCCGGTTCGACATTTTTGATTGGCTGGGCCAAGCCGGTCATGATCAATCCATACAATCTCAAAAATCCTCGCCGAGATGAGGCGTTGGTCGCTTTGGCTGGTCCCATATCAAATATTGTACTCGCACTTTTTTTCGGACTGATTATTCGTTTTGGGGAAGTGCTATCTTTGCCCGAATCAGCGCTCTATATACTGAGCATGGTGGTATTCATCAATATCATCCTTGCATGTTTTAATTTGGTGCCGATACCTCCGCTTGATGGTTCAAAAATTTTGTTTTCTTTTTTGCCAGTGCGTTTTAATGCTGTCAGGGCAACTCTTGAAAAGTTCGGCTTTTTCTTTGTGATATTTTTCGCATTCTTTTTGTGGCGGTATTTTGCACCATTTATTTTTAAAGCGTATTCGTGCGTTGTGGGTATAATTTGTTAAGGTTTCTTGGCACATCTTTTTAGGAGCACGAGTATTTTTCTGGTGAAAAATCTCTCAAGTCTCGGCTACCCGCCTTGCGAAGTCTCCTAAAAAGATACGCCTTCGACGAACTATACGATTTGAGGTAAAATAGGGACATGTTTTATCGTAGACAATTCGAAGTCTCTTTGTTGTGTATATTCTCATTTTCAATTTGCCCATTTGTTGTTTTTGCGTCTCCTACAAATGGAACGATTGATTCAACCTACAAATACGCCGAGGCACTCGATTCAAATGTCGGCACGATTAATTTTGGCCTTGAGATAGGTAATGTGCATGTTACAGATAGCGCAGTGACCGGCTATGCGTGGGGAGAGAATATTGGCTGGATCAATCTTTCGCCGAGTAGCGGTGGGGTAACCAATAATGCCGAAGGTACACTCTCCGGGCATGCGTGGGGAGAAAAAGTGGGCTGGATAAAATTCAACCCTTCAGGTGGTGGGGTAACGATCAATTCTTCTGGTGAATTTCTCGGATACGCATGGAGCGATACGGTCGGGTGGATACTTTTTAATTGTGCGACCAATAGCTCGTGCGGTAGTAATGATTTTAAGGTAAAGACGGATTGGCGACCAGCAAGTACTCGTTCGTCAGGTTCGGGGGGTGGTAATAGCAGTTTTTCTGCTCCTACTACTGAGGCGCCACCACCTCCACCAGCACCGGAAGTACCTCCGGCTCCAGAAGCGCCAGCAGAGACACCTGCGGAAAGCGCTCCTGCACCTGCTCCGGCGTCAGACTCTGCCTCTACTGCATCTGCGAGTGACTCGTCTTCTAGTAGTAGTAGCTCAGGAGGATCAAGTGGTGGAGGAGGGTCTTCTTTTTTGTCACCAGCAGTAAATCTCGTTGAGTCGGCAAAACAGCAGATTCAAGAGAGTTTTGAGGCAGCGAAAGAAATCACTCAAAAAGTAGTAACGGATACAAAAAAGATCGTGCAAAGTCCTGTCGGTTCCGCGGTGACCAAAACAGTATCTACGGTGGGTGTGGTGAGTACTGGCGCGGTAGCAGCAGCGTCGAGTCTTTTTATTAACCCGCTCTCTTTTTCTGAGCTTTTCCTCCTCCCATTACGATTGTGGGCATTGCTCATGACGACTTTTGGCTTGAAAAAAAGAAATCGACCATGGGGGACTGTGTATGATAGTGTGACCAAGCAACCACTTGATCCAGCGTATGTAGTACTGCAAGATTTGCAGGGAAATGAAGTGAATACGGCGATTACCGATCTCGACGGTCGCTACGGATTTTTGCTTTTTCCTGGAAAATACACGATCGTGGCAAACAAGACCAACTATATTTTTCCTTCAAAAAAGCTTGCTGGAAAATTGTATGATGAGCTGTACGGAGATTTGTATTTTGGTGGAGAGCTCGATGTGGCGAGCGATGGGGCAATCATTACTAAAAATATTCCGCTTGATCCCGAGCACTTTGACTGGAATGAATTTGCCAAAGGTAATCAAAAACTGATGCTTTTCTATTCTCGCAGAGATAAGATTATGAAGAAAATTTCGAGTGTTTCTTTTGCGGTCGGGCTCGTGGTGGCGATTGTGGCGTTACTTGCTGCCCCACAGCCGTATAACATGGGGATTTTTGGGTTATATTGTGTGTTGCTAGTGGTAAAAATGTTTGGGGTAAAACAAAAAGCGCATGGGTCGGTGGTAGAAAAGAGTACCGGCTTGCCTTTAGCGTTCGCCATTGTTCGTGTCTTCTCTCTCGATTTGAACCGCGAGCTCTTTAGTCGAGTGACGGACAAATTTGGCAGATATTATTGTTTGGTGCCAAAAGGCAAGTATACGATTTCGATTGAAAAGAAAAATCCAGACGAGTCGTATACGCCGGTGTATACTTCGCCGGTAATTGATGCGGAGAAGGGGGTAATCAGTGAGGGGATAAGCGTGTAATTTTTAAAATTCTTTTCTCGATGTACCCTTCTAAAGGCACGGATAAATTTCTACTGAAATTTTCCTCAAGTCTCGGCTACCCGCCTTGCGAAGTCCTTTAGAATGGTGCATCTTCGACAGAATTTTAAAAATTACACGCTTGGTAGTGTGGTGGAGGGAGGGGAAAAAGAAGGAAAATCCTCAAAAGTGATAAAATAACCCAAGGGTAAAAAAGGCTCTGTACGGCCATTCTAACGGCTCAACAGGCCTGTTGAGCCGATTAGAATGGCTTAGTTGAGCCACTTTAAAAATGAAATGGCTCTGTAGAGCCACACTAAACGGCTAACTTCGGAAGTTAGCCGTTTAGTGTTTAGCGTGGGAGCCCGGATTTTTCAGTAGAAAAATCCGGGCTAAAATGACTTTAGTTTTTGCCAAAAATAAGTATCAAAATATGTCTAAAAACTGGGGATTACTTTTATCTTTTTTCAAAAATGTCTGTGCTATAATTAAGCCCAAATGGCCGTATCAATCACACGAGCAACTTTGGCTGTGAACAGATCACAAAAAATTGTATCTCTTGGTGTGATTTTTGCACTCGTGTTTTTGATCACACCGACACTCATCTTTGCCCGCTCGGTACAGTATGCTCCGGGAGAAACTTTGAACCCCGACTGTTCTCCGGGCGAATCAAACTGTAATGTCGCGCAACTTTCGGTAAACACCACACTCAACACGTTTGGCATCGGCACCACTTCGCCCTACGCGAAGCTTTCGGTAGTCGGCGAAATCGTCGCGAGTTACTTTAGTGCTACCTCTACCACTGCTACCTCGACTTTTGCCGGCGGACTTTTTGTGGGAGGTGGCGCGCTTCGGTATGATTTTTCGTCGGGGATAACTTCGATCGATGATTTGCAAACAGGTCCGATGACTTTTGATACCAATGCCGGTATTTTGTCCTGGATCGATTTGCCGGTGACCTCTACCGCGACGGCGGGTACTGTGGAGAGCTACTCAGCGCGTATTGATGGTAATTCAATTTTGACCGTATATGGTGAGTCAAATGGTTCTGGTGGGGTGCAAAATTTGGCTGTCGGTATCGGTACTTCATCTCCATTCGCGAAGCTTTCAGTAATGGGCAATGCATTTTTTGCGGGTACGATGACGGCGTCGATTATCAATGCTACTTCCACTACTGCCACCTCGACTTTTGCTAACGGTATTTCTATCACCGGTGGATGTATTGAGATAGACGGAGGATGTTTGGCGGTGGGTGGGGGAGCTGGCTCGCCTGGTGGCTCGAGCGGACAAGTACAGTTTAATAACGGTGGTGGCTCTTTTGGTGGCAGTTCTAGTTTTGTCTGGAATAATACGACAAAACGTTTGGGTATCGGTACGAGTACCCCCTATGCGCCCCTTTCAGTTATTGGAGAAGTCGTTGCAAGTTATTTTAGCGCTACTTCTACTACCGCCACTTCGACTTTTGCAAATGGTATCGCGATTACCGGAGGATGTCTTTCTGTGGATGGAACATGTATTGGGGCCAACTCCAGTGTAATCGAATCAGGTACTCAAGGACAGTTTGCTTTTTATAATGGTTCAGGAACAACACTCAGCGCAACTTCGAGTTTGTTTGTGAGTCAGCAGGGTAATATTGGTATCGGTACCACCACTCCCGGCGCAGTTTTTGTTGTTGAAAGTGTAAGCGGTAACAATGGTCGTTTTGTCAGTACTTTACCGCTCAGTACTGTCGGAGGAGCTGGCGTAGATCTGCGTACCAGTAGTGTTCCCACAGCTTCTGGCGATCAATTAGGTGCCATGTATTTTGGTAGCGACGGTAGCAATCTACGCGGTGCATCCATTGCAGGCTATGCCGAAGGCGCATGGAGTGGAAGCTCTGTTCCTGGTTATCTCACATTGAATACCGTGTCTTCAGGTTCTCTTGCTGTCACTGAACGTATGCGTGTTACGAGCTCTGGCAACGTCGGCATCGGCACCACCTCTCCAGGCCAAAAGCTCTCGGTCGCCGGAGATATTCTAGGTAACAACATCATTGGGTCGTATTTTACTGCCACTTCGACTGACACTGCTTCGGTATTTCCGTATGCTTCATCTACAGCGATTACGGCAGACAACCTTTTTGCAACCAACTTTATCCTCAGTAATTTCAATGGGCCGATTCAAGCAAATGCCGGTCTCATTTCTTCAACTTCTTCTGTCGGTGTCCTCTATGGTGGTACTGGTCTCACAACCGCACCAACCTACGGCCAGCTTTTGATGGGGAATGATGTGGAAGGATATACGTTGACGGCGACGTCGAGTCTGGGATTGGGAACAGTTCTGGAT
>Ga0172373_10001302_pt1 | contig 40577 bp, 31 predicted proteins | sample Lak10m_2_FD_114546 | JGI IMG/M metagenome (GOLD analysis project Ga0172373, IMG submission 114546) | Freshwater microbial communities from Kabuno Bay, South-Kivu, Congo - kab_092012_10m | ecosystem: Environmental > Aquatic > Freshwater > Lake | place: Democratic Republic of the Congo... | reverse complement strand
GGACAGAGTTCTTCGACGTCGCCGATGATCTCGACCCCCAGCGTGGCCAACTCGTCGACAGCACGGCGGGAGATGTGCCGGATCGCTTCGACGTGACGTGCCGGCACGACGACCTTGGCCTCGTCCGGTCGCGGCCGCCGCCGCTCGATCATGTAGTTCGCTGCTCGACGGACGCGCCGGCTCGTCTCGGCATCGGTCGCACCGTCGGTCACGATCTGCTCGTTCAGGCGCCGCACCATCTCGGTCTCCGCTGCGCTCAGCGAACGGTTCGACCGCGCTGATCGTGCGGTGTCGAGTCGCCCTGTCGGCAGACCGAGGAGTCGTTCGAACGCGTCGAAGGCCGCCCGCGGTCTCGCGGGGTCGACGACGACGACATGGACCCGATCAGAGCCGACAGCGCTCATCCAATTGCGCACCACCGTCGGAAGGTCGTTCACGTACCAGAACACGTGCGGCGCACGTCCGTCGGACGGCTTCGGGCCACGGGTGACGTCGTCGAGCCACGAGGTCATGCCGACTGCAGACCCGAGTTTCACGTCCTGCTGCCAGTGCGATGCGAGCAGCGCCTCGAGCGGACGGACCGTCACGACGACGTGGACGCGGTCGCCCCCGAGGTCGTCGACGATCCGGCGTGCGATCGCCGGAGAGGCGACCGCAGCATTCTCCCCGCTGACGACGGAGAGGCCACGGTGCGCACGCACCTCTGCGGCGGTCTGGTTCCACTCACGCTCGACCCTGCCGCCGGGCCGAATCCCGTCCCAGCCCAACGGGGCCCGCAGCACTGGGACGTGCGACAGGGTCGCACCCGGGTAGAGGATCCCGCTCTCCGACAGTTCGTGCCGCATGGCGGCGAAGCACGACTGCACCGCCGTCGTCGCCGTCTTCGGGAGACCGACGTGGAGGAGGACCATGCCTCCTGGTGCCCCTCCTGACCCGTCGGCCATCGCATCGCCCGACGGAGGGGGCGTCATCACACCGTCTCGGGACTTCCGCACTCGCCACGCCATCGGTTGCGTAGTCTCGCACAGCGCCCTATGCACCAGCCCCGATCCCGAGTTCGTCCGCCGAATGTGCTCTTCTGGTCGCTGGTCACCGCCGCATGTGTGCCGTTGTTCGTCACAGGTTCCGGACGCTGGCTCGGATTCGACGACTGGACACTGCTGATCACACGCCAGAGGGTCCTCACCTCACAAGGACTGCTCGACTTCCTCCTCCGTCCCCACAACGAGCACTTCCTCGGCGGGCTGATGTTCTGGGACCTCGGCCTGGCGTCGCTGTTCGGGATCGATTCCTACCTTCCGTGGACAATCACCATCGTCGCCGCCCTCGTGTTCACGGCCTGGGTCCTGCGACGGCTGATGGAGCGGATCGGAGTCAGCCCCCTCGCTGCGTCGCTCGTTGCACCGACCGTCATGATCTGGACCGACTTCGGTGGCGCCCTCTCGTGGGCGCCCGAGACCGTCTTCGTGCTCTACCTCGCCCTGGTGCTGACCCATCTGACCCTCGTCGTCAGTGAAGGCCAGACCTCCGTGCGGCGAGAGACGGCAGGTATGGCCCTCTCCCTCGCCGCGGTGCTGATGCATTCCGGCGCCGCCGCAGCTGTCGTTCCGATTGTCGGAGTCCTTCTCCTCCAACGTCGCTGGCGAGCCGCTGCACTGTCCTCGATCCCCGTGGCGTTCTACGGAACATGGCTTCTCACATGGGGACAGAAGGAAGAGGTCTTCGGCGACCTCCTTCGTCGCGAGGGAGGCGAGTACGTCGCCGGCGACTTGAGCAAGTTCGAGTTCGCGCGGGCCATTGGGGGGCAGGGCTTCCGTTTCCTTGCCGGCGGGGCTGGATCCTTCCTCTGGTCGGTGCTCGTGGTCGGCGGTCTCGCCCTGGCCTGGCGGCAGCGGCGCGATCCAGTGGGAGCCGTGCTGCTGGTCCTCGTCGCGATGTCGGTCATCGCTGTCGGTGCCGTCGCCCAGACTCGCTCGGCTGTCGGCAGCTTCGTCACGACCTCACCTCAGGGCCGCTACGCCGTCCTCGCCGTCCTCCCGCTACTCCCGATCGCTGGACTCCTCCTCCAGAACGGCGTCCGCTGGGTCGCGAGCAGAACCCGATGGCCCCGGACGATCGCGATCAGCTCTGCCGCTGTCCTCGCATGCGGATTCACCATCTCCATTCTCGTCGCCGCAGTGGGACGACCCGAGGGCGAGGGAGTCACCGTCACCAACTCGGTACGGCGGGCGATGGCAGCCATCATCAGCACACCCGGGACGCGCCAATCACGACCCGACCTCGCCCTGATGCCGGACTTCTTCGACCTCGACGTCTCGGGCGTGTGGGCGCTGCACGACTGGGGCTGGTACGACCCGGCCCCGGTCGCCGAGCTGCGTGAGTTGCTCAAGGTGCAGGCCCGGTTCTTCGTCCACGGCGAGCCCCGCCACCCCGACGATGCCCCAGCGCTCTTGCGGCCCGCTGCGTCGATGATGGTGGACACGATCGGACGGTGCACACGGCTGACGCCGACGAACGAGGCCGACGACAACCGGGTCATCATCGCCCGCAGCGACTCCCCAGTCGTGTTCGCCGTCACCGAAGGGGCCGAGAACATCGATGTCCAGGCTCGGCGCGACGACGCGCGCTCCGGATTTTTCTCGCTGCTCAGCGACCCTGAGACCGACGACATCCGCGTGCACCCCGACGCTGGCGTCCAGATCGTCCTCGAGCTCACCGGTCCCGTCACCATCTGCGACGCCGACGTCGAACAGGGGTGACCGTCAGCCCACGGGCGCGTGCCCGTGGGAGCGGCAGGTGCTCTCCAACGTGCGCACGGTGGCGGCGATGTCGAGACCGCTCCACTGGACGTCGGTGCCACGTTCCTTGACGCGCTCGCGTGGCACCGCACCCGGTAGAGCGTGACGGGTCTGGGCGAGACCGCACGCCTCGGCCACTAGTTCGAAGTTCACGTGCTCCTGTCGCGTGAAGAGGTCGACCGCTCCACCAAACCCTCGCAACAACGCAAGGGTGTGCAGCGCCGATCCCTCGAGACCGGCGACGTGCGTGGCCGAGCCGAGGAGCGACACCTGCTCGCGCACCGTGAGAGTCTCCGGGTGGACGATCTCCCATCCCGCTCGCCTCAGGTGATCCTCGAGTTCGAGGTCGTCGTCGAGCCCCGAGATCGGCCGCAGGCCCGACCTGCTCAACCAGACATGGCGGCCCATCGGTGTGCACGGCACCGACTGCAGGCGTCGGGCGTGCCAATGGTGCATGAACGCGCCGAACTCGAAGCCGGGATCAGCGAGCGCGAGTTCGCCCACCGACACCGGGCCCGCCGAGGTCACCACCTCACGGCGGGGTCCGACACCGATCAGGTCGAGGATCTCGTGCATCCACGGGCTGATCGTCTCGGTCCAGTTGGCGATCCAGACCACGGGCACCTCGTCGCCGAGCCCGGGCAGCCAGAGGCGCGCCGTGCTCTCGAGCAGGAAGTGGCCGTAGTGGTCGTAGAGATAGCCACCGAAGACCGCGACCTCGTGATGAGCCACCGGGTCGCTGACCGGCAGAGCCGGCGCCGGAATCTGGTCGCGGCCCATCCGCCGGATCCCCGAGCCGCGGACCACCGACTGACCGTCGGCGCACTCGACCACCCCGGCTCCGCCGCTCCAGTCGTCGAGCACGGGCCGGGCGACCAGCCGCGCGTCACGCACACGTCGGAGGCGGAGGAACTCCGGCGCGGGACGGCGGCGCCCCTCTGCCACGTCGACCTACTTCAGGACCCGACGGGCGACGGCCTTCAGGCGACGACGCAGCCCTGCAGGCAGCGCTCGCGCCACACCACGCAGCGCACGTGACCGCCTCGCACGCCGCACGAGGCGGGCTCGGAAGGACGGCCGGCCCGTTGCAGCCCGCGTCATGCCGGGCAGCATCCTGGCCATCGGGCCGTTCGGATCGACGAGATCGATGAAGTTCACGCCGTCCTTCCAGTCGTGCTCCCAGCCGGGGGGCGAGTGGACGAACGCGCCGAGGTAGGTGGCCTCCACCTTCGGCCGACGGTACGGGTGACCGCGGAGCGCCTTGTACTCCTCGTGGAGGTGGTTGACGTCCTTCTGCGGAGAGTTGGTCGCGACCCCACCGTGGAACTGGTGGAAGGTGGCTTCGCCGAGGAGGATCACCGGGTGCGCGTCGGGCAGGTTGCACGCCCTGTGCCAGGTGTCGAGGTTCACGTAACCGCCGCCGCGCGACACGAAGGCGGGGTCGTAGCCACCGAGCTCGGCCCACATCTGGCGCGACATCGTGATGCTGTTGCTCTCGCCGATCTGCATCATCCAGCGCGGGCCGCTCGGCTCGTCGAAGATCGACGCCTCGAACAAGCGGTAACCGTTGTTCTTCCAGTCGATCCGACGAAGGAGCGCGTCCTCGGTCTTCTGGTCGTAGCCGTGACGCATGCCGATCCGCTGCGGCACCGGGCCGAGGTACCGACCCTTCGAGCCGACCACGGCGCGCGGATGTGTGAGCAGACCCTCACGCAGGCGACGGACGAGTCCGGGCGAGGCGAGCCGTGCCCCGTCGATGAACACGCAGACCGCCGCACCGACCGCTGCCTCGAGCCCACGGTTGATGGCCGGCACCGGGCTGTGCGTCGGGTCGTCCATGACGATCACCGCCAGGTCGAGCCCGAGCTTGGCGAACTGGCGGGCACGCGGCGGCGTGGGTGACCCGTTGTCGACCACCACGACCTCGTACTGGTCGGCGGTCACCCCCTGCTGGAACGCGGGAGACAGCGAGTGGAGGGTGCGCGGCAGTTCGCGGTCGTTCTTGTAGCTGATGACGACGATCGACAGCAGGTCGTCGCTCTCGAAGGGACGGCCAGCCATCTCAGGACACCTTCCGGGTGATACGTCGCGGCTGGGCGCCGGAGATCAGGCGGCGGACCTTCGCGAACTCGGCAAAGGGGTCGTCGGCCACGCGCACCGCACGCATCATCTGCAGGACGCGCTTCAGGAGAGGGTCGCGCGGCGACAGCGCGTAGCGCCGGTCGAGGATGTGGTCGGGCGGCACCTCCGAGGAGGCCAGCGCATCGCCGAGGATGTAATCGAAGTCGTCCCACAACGTGGTGTTCGTCGGGTCGGCACCCAACACGAGGAGCGTGCCGGTGGGGACCGTGTCGAGGGGGATGACCACCAGGTCGGGTCGGGCGATCTGCAGGATCGGGATGATCTTCCAGACGTCGCCGGTCCAGTGCCGGGTGCACCGCTGGCGGCGGGCCTGCAACGGGTGGTTGGGGTAGATGTCGTCGACGAGGATGACCGAGCCCGGATGCGCGTGACGCTCGACGTTCATGAAGTCCATCAGCGCGTTCTCGAGGAGGTGCATCCCGTCGATGTAGACCAGGTCGAGCGGACCGAGCCGCGCTGTCTGCGCAGGGTCGAGGAAGAAGTCGTCGCTCAGGCTGATGGCGACCTCATGGAAATCCTGGAGAGGCACCGAGATCTGCGGAGCCGGGTCGATGCCGATCGAGGGGCACTTCGCCTGGGCGAGGCTGCCACCGAGATAGACACCGGTCTCGAAGTAGAAGCGCGGCTCGACGGCGGCGTGGATGCGATTGAGCACCGTCGGGATCACGACCATGTCGCCGGCACTCTTCTCGACGTCGGGGACGTCCGTGTCGGGCGCGTCATTCTGGAGGTCGTCGTCGATGGAGGGGACGTAGGCGAGCGGCTCGACGTCGACGAGGTCGAGCCGCAGCGACCGACGGAACACTGTGACGAGGTCGTGGAAGGGCCCGCGGGCATCGAGGTGCGACCCTGCGACGACGAGGCCGTTGTCGGCGGCGAGGGCCTCCATCGCATCGGGGTTGAAGCGATAGCAGTCGACCGGGTAGCGGTGCACAGGTCCGGTCGAGGGCACGGCGACGAGGATCACGCCGTCGTCCTTCACCACTCGCGCCATCTCGGCGAACAGACGCCAGAAGGTCCCGACGTGTTCGAAGGTCTGCCCCGAGACGACAACGTCGAACGAGCGGTCGTCGAGCGGAAGGGTGCACGAACCGTCGAGGCGGATGTCGACGCCCGGCTCATCGGCCACGTCGGCCACGAGGTACTCGGTGGGCTGGAAGCGGAACAGGGTCCGGTACGAGCCGTTGACGTCGGCGCCGCCGACGTCGAGGACCCGGAGGGGCCGCTGGCCGAGGTCGGGATCGCGGACCACGTGGTTCTTCACGGCCCGGCGCATGGAATCGAATGAGGAGTAGTGCATCGCCGTTCCCAGGGCGGCACGCCATCGTTCCGCCGCCTGCGAAGGGTACCATCCGACCCGTCGCGGGAAGAGGGAGGCAGCAGCGCGTGGAGAACACCCCGACACCTCATCCCGACGGCCTCATCGGCCCGCACGGAGTCCTCCTCCACCCCGGCGCACCGAAGGCCGCCACGACCGCGATCCAGTCGTGCCTCGCGGCCATCCGCCAGCAACTGTGGGACGACGGTCTGGTGTACCCCGGCACCGAGCTCAACCACATCGCCGCGAGCCGCGCTGCACTCGGGATGCCGAACATCCCGCACGAGGCCGCCAAGGACGCCCGCAAGTGGGCCAACCTCCAACGCACCGTGCAGCGCCACGAGGGCCGCGCGATCGTCAGCTCCGAACTGCTGGCCGTGTGCTCCGACGAGAAGGCCGCAACCGTGGTCGCCGCACTCGGCGGCGAGCGGGTGCACGTGGTCCTGACCCTGCGCTCGCTCGCGTCGGTGCTGCCCAGCGCATGGCAGGAGAGCGTCAAGGCCGGCAACCGCGAACCGTTCGGGCGCTTCGTCGAGGAGGTGCTCGCCAAGGGCGGGACAGCCGGCCGCGACGTGGGAGGGCGGTTCTGGACCGTGCACCAACAGGCGCGGTTCGTCCGGCGCTGGGCCGACGTGGTCGGGCCCGAGAAGGTGACCGTCCTCCCGCTCGACCCGACGCGACCCGACGCCGTGTTCACAGCCTTCGAGAGCCTCATCGGCCTCCGGCCTGGCACGCTCGACCCGCGTCTCGCCACCCACGCCAATCGTTCGCTCACGTGGGCCGAGGCCGAGGCGGTCAGGTCGTTCAACACGTTGGTCGAGATGCCCGGTGAGTTCGAGAACGTCGGCGAGATGCTGGCGCCGCAGGTCGTGTCGATCCTCGTCGAGTCGCGGCACCCTCCGGCCGACGAGCCAAAGGCCACGTTGTCGGCCGCCGAGGTCGGTCGCCTCGCCGCCCTCGCCGTCCCGATGGTCGACGACATCAGGTCCGCCGGCGTCCGGGTCATCGGCGATCTCGACACGCTGTTGCCCGTCGTCGACCACTCGGCGATCGTGCCCGACGAGCCCACCAACGCACCCTTCGAGGTCACCGCTCACCTGCTGCGTTCGCAGCGCGAGTTCGTGCGCCGGTCGCACGCCGCCGCGAGCGAACGTCGCACCGCCGATCGGCAGGCCCGCCGCCAGAGACGAGGCACCGCAGCCGAGGGCGCCTGACCGGCTGCGGGCGACCCAGCCACGGGTTGGGTGGTGACGCGTCGTCGTGCCACTCTCTGGCATGGCCCGGAAGTCCTCGTCCCTCGTCGTCGCCACCACCAACGTCAACGGTCTGCGCGCCGCTGTCACCAACGGGATCGGCGGATGGTTCGACAGCCGTCGTCCCGACATCGTGACGATGCAAGAGGTCAGGGCGCCCGACGAGATGGTGGCCGGCCTCGTCGAGAACGCTGCCGGACCAGGTTGGTCGGTCGCCCACCACGAGTGTGCGGCCAAGGGGCGAGCCGGCGTCGCCGTCGCCTCGCGCCCCGCGATCACCGGGTCGCGTTCGGGTCTCGAGGCCGGACGCGTCGCGTACGACGACAGCGGCCGCTGGATCGAGGCCGATGTCGTCGCTCCCGACGGTGCCGTCCTCACGGTGGTCTCGTGCTACGTCCACACCGGCGATGCCGAGTCGCCCTCACGGATGTCGGAGAAGCTCGCCTTCCTCGCTGCGATGACCGAACGCCTCGAGGCACTGCGGGCCGACGGCCGCCACGTCGTGCTCACCGGCGACCTCAACATCGCCCACCGTGAAGTCGACATCAAGAACTGGAAGGGCAACCTCACCAAGGCGGGCTTCCTGCCCGAGGAGCGGGCGTGGTTCGACGACCTCTTCGGCCGCGGATGGATCGACGTCGGACGTGCTCTGGGCGGCGAGGGTCCTGGCCCGTACACGTGGTGGTCGTGGCGCGGCAAGGCCTTCGACACCGACGCCGGTTGGCGCATCGACTACCAGATCGCCACGCCCGGGCTCGCCGAGCGGGCCCGTGTGGCCGAGGTCGACCGGGCGGCCACCTACGCCGAACGGTGGTCGGACCACGCCCCCCTGGCGGTCACCTACCGCTTCTGACGGATCACGGTTCCCCCTTTCGGGTGGGTCACTGTGCGTGGTAGACACGCGCTGTTCGTCACTGAAGGGACATCAGATGCGCACGTCACGGAGACTCCTCCTCTCGCTCGCCGCCGGGGCCCTCGCCCTCGGCTCCGTCGCACCGCGTCGAGCGGCACCCCGCTGTCGGCGGCGCCCTCGGTCGACACCACGTCGGCCATCGTCCTGCTCAAGGGCGATCCGGTCACGACGTCGGGCAAGGTCACCCGCGGCAAGAACCAGCGCGTGAACCTCCAGGGGACGGCCACCAAGTCGTACCGCGCGCTGCTCTCGGCGCAGCGCAACGACTTCAAGCGGTGGCTACAGGCCAATGCGCCGGGCGCGAAGGTCACCTCGAGCTACGACATCTCCCTCAACGCCGTGTCGGTGCAACTCAACGGCACCGCGCTCACCACGCTGACCCGTGCACCGATGGTGGTCACCGCTCAGTACTCGGGCGTCTACCACAAGGTCGGAGCGCCGACTCCCGATCCCGACCTCTCGCTGATCCGTGCGGTCGAGGCGTGGGGTGGGGCCGGAGCAGCCGGGGCCGGAGCCGGAGTGCGGGTCGCGATCATCGACTCGGGCATCGATCAGGACCACCCGTGCTTCGACGACATGGGTGACAGCAACGGGCCGAACAACCTGACCAACAACAAGGTCGTCGTCGCCAAGGTCTTCTCGAACACCGCGGCCAAGAACGGGTTCGACGCCTCGGCCGTCGACAGCCACGGCACCCATGTGGCCGGCACCGTCGCATGCGATGCCGGGACGGCCGCCACCGTCGACGGGGCCGTCATCCCGTACCTCATGTCGGGCGTCGCTCCTGCGGCGATCCTCGGCAACTACAACGTGTTCCCCGGCACCCAAGAGAACGCCCGCAGCGAGGACATCCTCAACGCTCTCGACGCCGCCTACTCCGACGGCATGCAGGTGGCGAACATGAGCCTCGGCGGCGGGGCGAGCGGGGTCCAGGACCTGCTGACCGTCGCCGTCGACAACCTCGACCGCGGCGGGATGGTCGTCGCTGTCGCCGCCGGCAACGACGGGCCTGGCTACTCGACCGTCGGCTCGCCCGGCAGCGCTGAGCGCGCCCTCACCGCCGGTGCGTCGTCGGTCGCCCATCAGGTGACCGCCTCGCTCACCGTGGGGTCGACCGAGGTGCCCGCCGTCCCTGGCGACTTCGGCACGCCTCCCTACGGCACCAGCCATACCCTCGACCGTGTCGAGCCCGTGTCGGCCGCCGACGAATCGCCGGTGATCGCCGGGCTCTCGCTGGGCTGCAGCGCCCTGCCCGCCGTCGCTCCGGGCGACGACCTGTACGCCGTGATCGCACGCGGCACTTGCGACTTCACGGTCAAGGCCGCCAATGCCCAGGCCGCCGGTTACACCGGAGTCGTCGTCGTCAACCGCCTGGCCGGACCCGCCTTCGCGATGGGGACGAACGGAGCGGCCATCCAGCCGACGATCCCCGCCCTCATGGTCAGCCTCGACGACAGCGCCACGGTGCTCGGTGGCGGCGACGCCCTCCTCGGCGCCCCCGCCTACCGTTCGCCGTTCGGCCTGTCGAACCAGATGGGCGACTTCTCGAGCGAGGGTCCGACCGACGTCGACGCCCGGATCAAGCCCGACGTCGTCGCACCGGGCGTGAACATCCTCAGCTCGGTTCCCGGTGGTGAGTTCGCGTTCTACAACGGCACCTCGATGGCGACACCGCACCTCGCCGGTGCGGCCGCCGTGGTGCGCGGCTAGCACCCCGACTGGACCGCTGCGCAGGTCAGGTCGGCCATCGTCAACACCGCCGACGACACGGCCCTCAGCGCCTTCCACGAGGGCGCCCTCGCCGACGATCCGAACCTGACCGGCTCGGGCCTGCTCGACCTCGCTGCCGCGGTCGGGGCCGAGGTGCTGCTCGACAGGGTCAGCGTCAGTGCCGGCGTGATCCCCTCGGGCGCCGGACGGGTCACGACCTTCACGATCGGCCTCACCGACACGGGCCTGGTGAGCGGCGCCTTCTCGGCGACCGTCGACGGCGTCCACGGAGGCGCCACCTTCGCCGCCAGTGTCTCGGGGACGACCCTGACCGTCACCGTGACCACCTCGAAGCGGGCCGTGCCCGGAGCCGCATGGGCGACCGTGCGGATCCACCAGGGCGGTCACGAGGTCGCCCACCTGCGGGCGAGCGCCCAGATCGCCTGACCCGGCCCACGCGGGTCGGGCCACCCGACCCACCACGTCCGACCCGGACCGCGTGACCGGGTCGGATCGGCCGCGCACCGCCACTCGGCGGCACATTGGCGACCTCCTCGGGAAACCGCGTCACACCCCGATGCGACTCTTGCGTTCAGTGGTTGACACCCCGTCACCCCAGACCCAGGAGACTCCCCCCATGCACCGTTCCGCCGCCCACTCCCGCACCACCGCCGCCACCTTCCTCCGTGGCACCTCCCACACCCTCGCCCCGTGGGTCCCCGCCGGGCGCCGCCTGGTCCTCATCGACCTCGAGAACCTGGTCGGGGGCAGCGCCGCCTCCCTCGAGACGGTCCGCGAGGCTCTCGCCGCGCTCGACGTGGCCGTCGGTCGCACCAGCCACGACGTCCGCGTCGTGGCCAGCGGCTCGACCCTGCTGACGACCGCCATGACTCTGCTCTCGGGCACCCGGGTCTCGCTCGGCCGCGGCATCGACGGTGCCGATCGCCGCCTGCTCGACGAACTCGACGCCGCCCACGTCGTGGGCCGGTTCGACTCGGTCGTGCTGGTGAGCGCCGATGGCGCCGCCTTCGCCGACCGCGTGGCCACCCTCGCCCGCCTCGGTGTGCCCACCGAGGTCGTCATCGGCGCCGGCCGCTGCTCGCACCGCCTCGCACGGGCGGCCCGGTCGGTGCGCTCGGTCTTCCAACCGCAGTTCGCCCTCGCCTGACCCCGCCCGCCCACCACCGACCCGACCCCGCCCCGTCCGTCCCCCGTCCGTCCACCCACCCCTGCCACCCACCCCGACCGCTCACCCACACGTCTAGGAGCCCCATGTCCACGTCCGACTTCCCCGAGATGGCTGCCGACCTCGTCGACGGCCTCGCTGCCGAGTACCACCGCGTCGTCGCGGTCGACCCCCGCCTGCGCCGCCTGCAGCGCGCTCTGGCCGACCTCGGCCTCCCCCTGCCCGCCGAGTGGGCCGAGTACGGCGTCGACGACGAGGGCAACGAGGTCGTGCACTTCACCGACATCACGTGGTCGGTGGCCCAGCGTCTCGTCTCGGCCCTCGAGGATCTCGCGGCGCGCCGTTCCACCTCGTCGTCCTCGTCGGGCGGGCACGGCACTCGTGCCAACCTGTTCTCCCCCGGCCCCGCACCGGCACCCCAGTTGCTCGAGCCCGAGCCGCCGTCGACGGTCCACATCGAGGTGCCCCGATGATCCCGGGCACCCCGGTGCACCTCGCCCACCTCGACCTGTCGGAGGTCAGCTTCCTCAGCAACCTGACGTCGACCTTCGACCTCGCCGAGCACGGTGTCGACGCCCTCTGGCTCCGGGTCGTACCGGGTGGCCGGACATGGATCCTCGAGACCCCCGAGGGCCGCGTCACCCGGCACGTCCTGTCGGCCCACCCCGACGACGCCTCCCCCGATCCGACGTTGCAGCGCTGGCTCCCGATCCCCGAGCGGATCATGCGGGTCGCCACGACCGGAGCGTCCGACCCCACCGACGAGGCCTCCCTCACCCTCGTCGACGGCACCACCGCCGTGCTCACGTGCCCCGACACGTCCGGCGCGGTCGATCTCGTGGCCGGCGCGGTCCCGCCCGTGCACCACACGTGGTCCGAGATCGCCGAGGTCACACTGCCCACCTTCCGGCTCGCCGGACTGATGTGGTCGGCCTATGCGGTCCCCCATGCGGCCCGCGGGCGTGTACCACGCCGTCCCCCGCCCATGTGGCTCCGGCTCGACGACACCGGCGTCACTCTCCACGTCGACTGGAACGACGCCCAGAGCGGGCGGTCGACCTACCGCAGCGACGCCGAGTTCGAGGGCGAGGCGATCACGGTGCCGATCCGACCCACCCTGATGAACGATTTCCTCCACCAGGTGGCGTTCAGTTCGACCGAGGCGATGCCGGCCGCACCGTGCACCGTCCATGTCGGCGACGTCGAGATCGACGACGACACCGCGTCACGGCGCCGGGCCGTCGCGATCCGCCACGGCGACGCGACCCTCACGATCTGGGTCACCGACCCACTGATCGAACGGTGGGGCAGTGACGTCGAGAGGGCCATCTCCCTCGCCGACGTCGAGTTGATCGGTAACGAGGACACCGAGTGGCTGCTCCGGTCGTTCGGCGTCGACGTCCGTGTCACCCTCCACCACGGCCACCCCGACCACATCCGGACGTCGGCCGTCGTCTGCACCGGGCTCATCGAGAGCGTCGAAGTCCTCCACGAGATCAACCAGCTCAACAGCGTCTCGACCGGACCGCGTTTCGTCCTCGCCGACGGCACCGTCCACGCCGTGGCCGACCTCCCCTGCAGCGATCACGTCAAGATCGGTCCGGCGCTGGCCGAGACCATCGACCAACTCGTCACGGCGACCCGTCGCTACGCCCCGCTCCTCGGGGTCCTGACGGCGCACTGAGCCCCGCCGCGCCCGACGGCGCGGCGACGGCGCCGTTCAGGCCGAGATCGACAACCGGGCGATGGCCTCTGCCACGTCGGACGCCGGCGGGTTGACCATCGCGACGGTCTCGTCACCGCGTCGCACGGCGACCGTCGGCACGGTCTCGTTGCCGCGCGCCACCGACCGCACGAACTCGGCCGCATCGGGCTGCTGCCAGATGTCGACCGACTCGTAGCGGATTCCCGAGTCGTCGAGCCCGCGGAACAGGCGCGAGCAGAACGGGCATCCCGGACGCCAGTAGACGGTCACGACGGGCGCGGAGGTTTCGGACGACATCGGGGGCGACAACCGCGTCGGAGCGCGGCTCATTCCCGTACACCGAAAATCGTTGGCGTCACACTCGGCGCACTCGGGTGCGTAACCTCTGTGACAGCACATGACGAGTGGCCTTCTCGCAAGGCCCGGCAACCTGGGGTGGACATCCCAAGGTGCCTCTCGTCCACGGCGATCCGTGGGCGACATGCGGCTCCGCACGACACCGGTCACGGTGACACGGCGGCGCAACGAAGTGTCCGGGTGACCGGGTCGGATCCTCCGAACCGGTCGAGGCGTTCCCCGAGCGCTCGGCGACCGCTCGACATGTGCTCCCGACACGAGGAGACACCATGATCCGCCACCCCTTCCGCCGTACCCCGACCGACACGCCCGACCCGCGCGACCTGGCGCCCGTCGACGATGCCAACTGGAACATCCACACCTGGTCGCCACGGGCGGCCTACCCGTCGAGCGAGTTCCTCGGCACGATCTACGGATGCCGGTCGCTGTCGGCGCTGTTCGTGCACGGTGCCGACCGCATCGCATGCCCCTTCCCGCAGGCCGGCCGCCTGAGGTCCGAGCCGAGCCCGAAGGCGATGCTCACCGCCGAACTGGCGTCGGCTCCCGCTCGCCTCACCTGGGTCGACCCGCGCCGCCTGCACGGGAGCCAGCCGTGGATCCTGCGCCAGCACGTCGCCTACTACTGCAGCGACCGTTGGGCGATCACCGGCATCCCCTCGGCCGAGGACACGCCGCTCAACCGCTTCCCCATCGTCGTCAGAGACAACAAGGGGCGGTTCATCATCATCAGCGGGCATCACCGCGCAGCGGCGGCCCTGATCGCCGGCGAGGGTCTGCTGTGCCGACTCATCTCGTCGGCCGACCCCCTCGGCACTCGGATCAACAAGGCCGTGGCGTTCACGCCGACGATCCTGTGGGGACGCTCCACCAGCCTCGGTCACGTCGTCGCCGACACGGCCGACGAGATCATCCGGCTCGTGACGCAGGGGAGCAAGGTCCTGTGCTCGTCGCGTGACGAGGCGATCCGCGCAGCACTGTGGATGCACCCGCGTCTGCCCGCCTCCCACTTCGGGCTCGAGAACGGCGGCGCGCTGTCGGCGGCGATCGCCCAGTACGTGCCCGGTCAGTTCTCGGCGTTCCAACCGGTGGTCAACGTCGTCGACTCGTACCGGATGTGCACCACATGCGGCGGGCTGCTCGCGGCCAAGTGCCACTTCCACAACGCCCCCGACGTGTGTTCGTGCCTGCCCGACCCTCCCGGATACGACCGCGAGAAGTTGATGTCGTGCACGATGTGCCAGTCGTGCCGGATGGTGGTCGTCAGCGGCCACTTCCGGCTGCGCACCGTGGTGTGCGGGCGTTGCCGCGAGATGACCAACCGGGTCAACCGCTCGCTGGGGTACCTGCTGTTCCCCCAGGGGATCCACTCGATGGTCAACGGCGGAGGCACTCTGAACGTGCCGGAACGGCCGGCCGATCAGGACGCTGCGATCGCCGAGTTCCTCGCGTCGTTCAACCAGATGTCGAACTCCGTCCAGCGGTGGGCACGGTGGTCGGACGAGTTGCTCGTCGAGCGGCTCCGTGCCCTGGGCTTCGGTCCCGGCCAGGAGATCGACCTCGAGACGTACCGCAACGCGTGTGCCACCGCGGGGCTCGGCGCCGAGTCGGGCTTCCACGAGCTGATCGAACGGGCCGCCCGCGAGATGCCGCCGTTCGCGGGTGAGCTCCGCGCCGTGCGCGACGAACTCCTGAAGGTCACGTCGTGACGCCCACCAACCTCGCCGGAGCGAGCGGAATGGGGGTCGACGGGCGTCGGATCGGGCTCCATGACACGGCAGATCGACCGATGGGAAAGGGAGGCGTCACGCGGAGGGCGACTGGGTGCGTTCAGGGGCATACCGATCCGGGAGACACCCGGTTCCGACCGAAAGGACACCCCATGAACAGCCCCGTCAGCCCCACCGCACCCACCACCCGAGCGATGCCCGCGGCGGCCCCGGTGCAGAATCCCGCAGCATGGCACCGGCGGGTGTGCCCCGTCGGCCACCGCATCATCCTGTGCGGCGACCTCGGCGACACCCTCGAAGAGATGCGCCTGAATCTTGACCAGTGGGAGGCGTTCGGCGTCACCCACATCATCGATGTCCGGATCGAGGCCGACGACAGCGGCTTCGTGGCCCGACACGCACCGACGATGGGCTACACCTGGATCGGCGTCGACGATGACGGCGGGCACCAGCCCGACGAATGGTTCGAGCGTGGCGTGGCGGCGGCCCTCGAGGCCCTCGAGACGACCGACGGGTTCGTGCTCGTCCACTGCCACATGGGCGTGAACCGCGGCCCCTCGATGGGCTACGCGATCAAGTTGGCCCTCGGGGCCGACCCGATCGAGGCCCTCGACGACATCCGGGCCGGACGCCCGATCGCGGCGATCCTCTATGCCGAGGACGCCCTCGGCTGGTGGGGTCGCCACACCGCGACCGAGGTGCCGATGGAGGCCCTCCGCACCTGGTTCCGGCAGCACCATGTCGACGTCGCATGGATCATCAGCCGCATCGCACGGCGCCGTTACGAATGATGTACGTCGACCGCGAGGCATCGTTCGGACCGCCTGCTATTCTCGCTTTCCCCTCGATCGGCCACCGGTCCTTTCCGGAGCTCTCGAGGGCCAATGGGGAATCCATTCCCCGGCCCACGGCGGGCGTCCGGTGAGCAGCACACCTCACCGGCCTCTCCGCCCGAGGACCCCGGGGACGTACGTGGCGACTCTCGTGGCGAGAGCGAGAGACGCCGGACAACAGACCGCACCGACGGTGCGTCCAGATGCACGCCAGCCGGGCGACCACGGGTTCCGACCCGAGGTGCCCGGCTCGCCGGGGCTCATGGACCACCGCCCGCGACCACACACACGACCTCCGCGGCCTGCCGCGGGAGCCGTCGACCTCACGACCCCGTCGGGCCCCTGCCCGAGCGGGCATGAGGTCGACCCTCACGACACCGACCATCCGACGACCACCCGACCCACTTCCCCGCGAGGAGCCACCATCAACACGAACCACGACCACACCGACCCGTTCCTCCCCGAGAGCGCCGACGCCGCCCTCGGGCTCCCCCACAACACCAACCGCTGGCGGCGTCGCGGCGCGGCGACGGCTCGCTTGCGCTGCTCGGCCGGCGACATCGTCGGCGACGAGAAGATCAGCGGCACCGAGCGCCGGCGCCGCGAGAAGGCCGTTCGCGAGGCGATCGCCAACGGTCAGCCGATCCCGGCGTCGTGCCTCCCGACCCGCGCCGAACTGCGCGGGGCCTACGTCGCCGAGGTCGACCGCTGGTTGCTCCGCCTCCTCCAGGGCCGGTGCACCCACAGCGAGTTCGACGACATCATCAGCCGCGAGAACCTCGAGCTCTGCGACAAGCTCGACGACACGATGGTCAAGTACCCCGACCCGCGCGGTTACGCCCTCACCCGCTCCTACGGGCAGCGCGCCGTCCTCGACTGGCGCCGCCGTGAGCGCGTCCAGCGCTGCGAGGGTGCCGAGATCGAGTTCGACGAGTTCGGTCATCGCACCAAGGGCAACACCGTCGACTCGTTCGACACGGTGGCATTCCACACCGACAACGACGACACCGTGACGCTCTACGACCTCTTCGCCGCCGATGCGCTCGACCTCGAGCTCTCGGTCGAGGAACAGGCCGTCACCGGACTCGACCTGGCCTCCTTCATGGAGGCGGTCAGGGCCGTGGCCCTCGAACTGCTCAGCGACGACGAGCAGCGTGCGGTCGAGCTCGTGGTGGTCAGGGGCCTCCAGGTCGTCGAGGCCGCGGCCGAGGCCGGCGTGGCCCGCGAGACCATGGGCCGCCAGCGCGATCGTGCCGTCGCCAAGCTCCGACACGCGTTCGACGCCCCGCGCTGAGCGCAGGGCTCGTGGCGGCCTGACGGGCCGGGTGCATCGGTGGTCGCCGATGCACCCGGCCCGTCGTCGCGTCGGAGGGGTCAGGAATCGGCCTGCGGACGGGCCGCGTCGGCCTCGGCGGCCGCACGGATCGTCTGCAGGTGCAGACCCACCAGGCCCTCACGGTCGATCCCGTGCAGGTACCCACCGGCCAGGACCCAGGCCGCCGGCACGCCGTGCCGAGCGGCCCACTGAAAGATCATCCGCTCGCGGGCCTCGAGGACCTCGTCGGTGATTCCGCCGACTCCACCGGCACTCTCGTGCGGGTCGACGCCTGCGTTCACGATCACCACGTCGATGGTCGACGGTTCGGTGATCCCGGCCAAGGCCTCCTCGATCGCCGCCAGGTACCCGGCACCGTCACGGCCGATCTCGTCGACGACGGTCAGTCGCGCCTGCGGGGTCGAGACGTACCCGTCGTACGGGTGGACGCTGACGTCGACCTGCTCGATGCCCTCGATCATGCGGATCATCGAGGCCGTGCCGCCACCGCAGTGGGCATCGACGTCGAGGATCAGGACCCTCTTCGCGCCGTCGCGGATCACCTGGACCGCCGCGACCACGATGCCGTTGATCGTGCAGTAGCCCATGCCGCGGTCGGCCCGGGCATGGTGGAGGCCCGAGGACAGTGCGCCGGCAGTGCGGCCGGTCCGGAACGCCTCGCGGACAGCCGCGATGACGGCACCGGTCGAGCCGGCCACCATCGGCCACAGATCGGGAGACCACGTGAACCCGTTGCTCTCGGCCAGGTCGCCACCCTCGATGATCGCCTCCACGTAGCCGATGTCGTGGACGGCCTCGACCTGCGACCGGGAGCACCGGTCGGGAGTGACGAGCCGGGCACTCTCGACGGGAGCTCCCTGGAGGTACTGGACGATCCACTCCGCCTTGGCGAAGGTGGGGAAGGTGTGTTCGTGGCCTTGTTGGTCGGGGTGTACGTAGATCTTCATGGGGGTGGAACGCGCGATGCGGGCCACCGTGTGACGGTGGCCCGCATCGATGGCGTGGACAGAGATGCCGACGGGGCGTCGCCCCTCGGGCCGCGGGTCGCCCATCGGGCCGTGGGTCGACCCTCGGGCCGCGGGTCAGGCAGCGAGCGCGAAGGCCGAGGCGTGCACGACGATGCCGTCGTGCACCAACGCCTGCCCCGCCACGTAACGGGTGCGGACGTGGTGCTCGGTGCCGAGCCCGACGCCCGGTGCCGTGCGGGCGTCACCCTTGGCCAGGTGCCGCACGAAGCGCAGGGCCTTCGTCGCCGAGGGCGTGCCGTCGACCGACTCGGGGGTGTCGAGGAACACGGCCTGGACGATCGCGTCCCAGTGGGCGGCGAGCATGGCCGGGGTGGCGAAGACCTCCATGCTGACGATGCGACGACCGTGCGACACGACCACACCGCACTGACCCGGCAGCGGGCCGCGGGTCTGCAGTTCGCGCACGGTGGCTCCGAGCGAGTCGCGGTTCAGACGGTCGGCGGCAGCGGTGTAGGCGCCCGACTGGCTCGTCACGCCCAGGGCGCCGAGCTCGTGCGAGATGGCCGACCACACGGCGCTCTGGTCGGAGAACTTGGCACCGCTGTGCCGAACGCTCTGCTCGACACCGAGGTGCTTGGCCCGGCGGACACGGCGGTTGACGATCTGGCCACTGTGGCGGAAGTCGATGCCGCCGTTCCAGCGGCCGGCCTCGACACACGACACCGGGATCGACATCCGCGAACGGCCCTCGAGCAGCACGCTCACGTTGAGGGTGCGGGTCTGGCGGCCTCCCTCGACCACCTGGCCGTCGATGAGGAGCACCGGTTCGGCGTTCGGGTTCTCGGCGACGAGGGACGGGACCTCGGCGTTGATCTGTTCGGTGATCGAGACCCCGGCACCAGCGCCGGTGAGGACCGAGACACCGTTCGCGACCGGACCGCGGCCCACCGGACCGTGGAGGTACAGCGGGAACAGGGCGATCCCGCCGCGGATGATCGGCGTGCCGACCGACGCATCGGTCATCAGGTCGGCGAGGGAGACAGCGGGGCCGGAGTGGTGACCGGCGGAGTGCGAGTGGTTGCTCATACCCCAGTGACGCACGAACCCTCCCCCCGTGTGACCCCCCACCCCCACCCCACCCCCACCCCACCGATCTCGGCGCGTTCCGTTCCGGTTTCCGGGACGCATGGTGCCGAGATCGTGGGGGATGGGGCGTCACACGGGGTCGGGCGTGCTGCGTTCCCCTCGTATGAGCACCGAACCTGCCGAGTTCCTCGTCACCGCCGCCGAGCGCGTGGCGGCCGCCTACCCCTCGCTGTTCCGCCACCAGTGCAGTGGTGTCGCCTTCCTCCTGAGTCGCAAGCGGGCGATCCTCGCCGACGACATGGGTCTGGGGAAGACCCGCACGGCGATCGTCGCCGCTCGCGAACAGAGCTCCGACGGGCCCTTCCTCGTGATCTGCCCGGCGAGTCTCAAGCGCAACTGGGAGCGCGAGATCCGGATGATCGAGCCAGATGCCACCGTGACCGTGGTCGACCAGGAGGTCCCTGCCGACGCGGCGCGCTGGACGATCGTCAACTACGACCGTCTCGCCCGGCACAAGGCTGCGCTCCTCGAGCTCGGCGCGCGACTCGTCATCGTCGACGAGGCCCACTACGTGCGCAACAAGTCGGCGCGGAGCACCCACACGCTCCAGATCACCGAGGCCGACGGGGTCGAGGCCGTCTACATGCTCACCGGGACGCCGATGACCAACCGGCCCCGCGACCTGTTCAACCTGCTCAAGATCGCGCACCACCCCGTGACCAAGAGCTGGTACAGCTTCACGAAGAGGTACTGCGGCGCCTACGACAACGGCTACGGCCTCGTGACCGACGGAGCCTCCAACATCGAGGAGCTCGCCCAGGTCGTGGCCGGCAAGATGCTCCGCCGGGCGAAGGCCGAGGTGCTCGACCTGCCCGAGAAGGTCCGCACGTGGTTCCCGCTCGATCTGCCCACCAAGCGGGTCAACGGACTCGAGGACCACGCCCTCGACTATCTCAGTCGGAACGGCGCGCGCAGTGGTCCGACCTGGATCACGTTCCTCTCGATGCTCAACAAGGCCCGGCACCAGCTGGCCCTCGCCAAGGCCACACCGACCGCCGACTTCGTGACCGACCTCGTGGAGGCCGGCCAGAAGGTCGTCGTGTTCACCGGCTACAAGGGGGTCGTCGACACGATGCGCGAGCGCTTCGGCGACCGTGCCGTCGTGCTGACGGGCGACACGCCGCTCGACGCCCGCCAGGTCGCGGTCGACCGCTTCCAGGCCGACCCGGCGATCAGGGTCTTCATCGGCAACATCACGGCCGCCGGCACGGGCATCACCCTCACCGCCGGCGACCACGTCGTGTTCAACGACCTCGACTGGGTACCGGCCAACCACTGGCAGGCCGAGGACCGCATCCACCGCATCGGACGCACCTCGACCGCCTACGTCACCTACATGTACACGCCCGACACGCTCGACGTCTTCGTCGCCCAGTTGCTCGAGCAGAAGGCCGAACTGGTCGCGCAGGTCGAATCCGTCGCCGCCGAGCAGTCGGGGATGATCGACGCGGTCGTCGACCTCGTCCTCTCCGGCCACACACCGACGGCACCGGCGATGACCACCGAGCCGCAGCAGGACACGGTCGGCCTCCTGCGTGACGTCCTGGCGCTGTGGGAGCAGTTCAACCCGGCCACCGAGTCGACCGGCAAGACGGTCGTCACGTTCGTGTCCGCACGCGACCCATCTGTCATCTATGAGACCGTGGTCGACGAAGGGGTCGCCCACTGCGATTGCCCCGGCTTCGGCTACACGGGCAACTGCCGGCACGCCCGTGAGGCGGTACAGATGGTGCGCGAGGCCGACCGTGGCACCGGCGCCGCAGCCTGACCCGGCCGTCGGCATGCGGCGGCTCGCCGTCGCGACTTTCAGTGTGACCGCTCCTGCGCCGGCAGTGCTTCCATGACTCCGATGCGGCTGACGGTGACCAGCAGCTCCGACCAACTCGACATCTCGTTCCCTCAGGGTGGGACCGCGATCCGCCTGACGCGCCACGGTCATCACGCCGGGGTGCGGCTGGTCTTCGTCGGCGGACGCTCCACCGTCGACGTCTCGTTCCAGCCCGGGGCGATCGTGCGCGAGATCGACCTCGCCGCACGCGACCACGGGATCGGCCCACAGACCTGGCAGCAACAGGCCTTGCTCGCCGTGCTCGACTGGTGGGGTGGCCTCGCCTGGTGCGCCCGCGAGCCCCACATGCTGCTCGCCGCCATCGGCGCAGTCACCCACCCGCTGCTCGGGCCGGCGTACGAGCGCGGGCACGAGGCGCTGAGCGAGATCCCGCGCTGGGCCTCGCCCGTCCTGCGCTGCACCGACCCGTTGAGCGCGGCGCGCACGCTCGAACCGACGGCCACCCGTCGGACCGCACGTGCCCTCGCCTCGAGCCTCGTCGCCCGGCACGAGGGTGAGCAGGTCGAACTCGGTGGGCTCGCCGCAGCGTGTGGCGGAGCGGGCCTGCTGTCGGCCGATCAACTCGCGAACGTCCTCGAGATCGCGCCTCCCGAGCGCCCGGCGCCGGTCGTGACCACCGAGGAGATGCGCACCGCGCGCACCGGCCTCGAGCCGTACCCGGCCGACCGCGCCACCGACCTGTTGTGCGATGCGCTCCGCACGGCCGACATCCCGACGTTGGCTGGCGTGCTGAAGCAGTTCACCTGGGTGGCCGGACGCGTCCCCCGACCCCTTCCCTCACGCCTGCGCGACCTGCAGTCGGTGTGCCTGCGCCACGTGCCCATCGTCGACGCAACGCCGCAGACCCTCGCCGCCCGGCGCGAGGAGGAACGGCGTCACATGATGGGTCTCGCGCGGGCCGTCCCCGACACTCCCGACGACGATCCGGCTCCCCTCCGCTGGACCATCCCGCGGGCCCTCCTCGTCATCAACGGTTACCGCCACGCCGGTCTCTCATACCAGGTGCCCACGAGCTCGACCGAACTCGAACAGTGGGCCGGCATCCTGTCGAACTGCCTCGGCGACTACTCACGCGCTGCCGCCTCCCGGATGGCGTGGCTCATCGGCGTGTTCCGCGACGACATCCTCATCGGCTGCCTCGAGATCAGGCCGAGCACCCGCGAGGTGCGTCAGGCCGTCGGCGATCGCAATCAACCGCTCGACCCGACAACGCTCGACCACGTGCTGCGGGCCCTCGCGCGCTGCGACGTCATCGATCGCTGAGCGACGCGGCGGCCTGAGCCGCGCGGTCTGGCCAGCACGGTGGCCTGACCGGCACGGGCGGCGCGCTCCGCTGTCGACCCGTCGCCGCTCAGGCGAGGCGATACTCGGGAATGGTGATGAAGGTCGCCCGCGAGCGCGCCAGCACCTGACCGTCGGCGGTGAGTTCGCCCGTCATGAACAGCTTGCGACCCTCGTGGCTCTCGAGCCTGACCCGCGCCACCATCGGCACGCCGATCGGCACACCCGCCTCGTAGCGGACGGTCAGTTCGCCCGTGAACGCAGGTTGCTTGCGGATGGCGAGCACGAACCCGTAGATGTCGTCGAACAGCGCGGCGACCACGCCGCCGTGGCTGCGACCCGGAGCACCCTCGTGCGCGGCACGGAGGGTGACCTCGGCGGTGACCTCCTCACCGTCGCGCCGGATGACGAGGTCGAGACCCCAGGGGCTCGATCGGCCCGACACCGGCCGCTCGTCGTAGGTGGTCATGATCTCGCCGTCGGCCGGGTCGTTGCCCCACTCCGGCGAATCGCCACCCATCGTGCGGACCCGACGCTCGCCCGGCTCGAGTTCGGCCGCGAGCGCGTCGAGCTGCGCGGCCAGTCGATCGAGCAGTTCGACCGGAGCGTGGTGACCGACGAGAGCGTGCCCGATGTCGCGCACCGCCCGACCGGCACGAGCTCGCGCCTCGGCGACCGCATCCGGATGATCGGGCTGGTTCAGGTGGACCAGTGGATCGAAGTGCGAGTGGCTCTCGGCAGCGGCGTCGGACACGGAGTCAACCTAGACCGGGGCCGTCGGCGGGAACGGGGTCGACGAGCGAGGGTCGGGGCCTCGCGACGGCGGCGGGCGTCGATCAGGACCGACCCTGCGGCGGTAGCGGATTCGACCGGCGAGGATCGACGGTGGCCCGTTCGCCGTCAGGCTCTCGACGACGACCCGGTCGACGAGGTCCCGGCCACAGCCGCCTGGTTCGGTGTCACGAGCTTCGGCGACCGTCGGCCACCGAGCCCCACCGCGGCCGACGCGACGAGTGCGATCGCTCCGCCGCCGAGATGGAGGATCGCCGGATGGTCGACCGCCGCCGCCGCCGCCGCGACCACACTCCCGCCGACACCGCACACCTTCGACACCGCGGTCATCGCCGCCGACACCCGACCCCGCTCGGCCGGTTCGGCGGCCTCGACGACGATCACCCGTGTGAGTTGGTAGTAGCACGTCATCGAGGTTCCGTAGAGGGCGAACGCCGACACCGGCTCGACCATCGCCCACGCCACCGAGAACGCAGTGAGCAGGTACGCGAGCCCGATGCCACGACGGCGCACGACCACGCGCTGGAGCCAGAGGTTTCCGCCGATCGCTCCGAGCGCGAACGAGGTCCCGAGCACGGCGAAGCGGGCGAACGAATCGTCGGCTGCGGCCACCTGGAGGACGGCAGCTTGGCCGGGCAGGAGGGCGACGACTCCGAGCGCCGCCACCGGACCGAACGGCATCGATCTCCAACGCGCGCGATCACCGCGAGCAACTGGCGCCAGGTGCTCGGCCTCGACCGCGGCCGCCGACTCGGCAGGAGCAACGACCGCGTCATCACCGGCTGTCGACTCCGCACACTCGCCGGCCGGAGCCTCACCGTGCGGCGCCTCGCCCACCGCAGCCTCATCCATCGCGGCCTCGCCGACCGGCGCCAGCCGCAGTCGCCATCCCGCGAGCGCAAGCAACGAGACCACCATCACCGGGATGGGCGACTCCCACACGACGAACAACGCCAGCACGACGCTCGAGCCGACCACCTTCGCCACGTCGTAGGACAACCCGACGAGCACGTGCGTGCGCCACCGACCAGGGCGAGCGGCGAGGAGCATCGGGTGGAGGATCGTGTCGAACAGGCTCTGGGTCGCCCCCAGCAGCACCGACAGCGTGATCATCACCACGGCCGAGCCACCGTTCCAGCCCACCCACGCCAGCACCATCGCGCCGACGGCCTCGATCACGGCGCAGACCTTCAGCCACGGACCGAGGCGACCCTGATCGTGGAGGTGACCGACGGCCAACGGCACGACGAGCGACGCCACGGCACGCACCACCAGCACCCAGCCGGCCGTCGCCGCCGACTCGCGCTCGAAGGCCAACCAGATGAGGAACATCGCCAACCCGTGCGACGACGCCATCCGCACGGCGAAGATCGCCGCGAGCCGGGATTGGGCAGGCGTGTCGTGGCTCACGAACCCCCAGTCTGCCGACCCCGCCGGAGTGCCGCACCACCACCGGAGTGCCACAACACCACCGGAGTGCCACAACCCCACTGGAGTGCCACGCCGCCGATGGAGTGCTCACTCCGACCACGGCGTGCACGTACCACTCCATCAGGGCCGGCGATGCCCCCACCCCGCGACACCCCCGTCCCACACCGCCCCCCTGCACCACCCCACCCCGCTGACTCCTAGAGTCGAGGCATGAAGTACGTCAACCTCGGCTCGACCGGCACCAAGGTCTCAGCCATCTGTCTCGGCTGCATGAGCTACGGCGTTCCCGACCGTGGCACCCACGAGTGGACCCTCCCCGAAGAGGAGAGTCGGCCCTTCATCCAGCGAGCCCTCGAGATGGGCATCAACTTCTTCGACACGGCGAACATGTACAGCGACGGCACCGGCGAGGAGATCCTCGGGCGGGCCCTGCGCGACTTCGCCCGCCGCGACGAGATCGTCCTCGCCACGAAGGTCTTCTACCCGATGCGCAAGGACCCCAACTCGGGTGGCCTGTCGCGCAAGGCGATCATGACCGAGATCGACAACAGCCTCCGCCGACTCGGCACCGACCACGTCGACCTCTACCAGATCCATCGCTACGACTCCACGACGCCGATCGAGGAGACGATGGAGACGCTGCACGACGTCGTGAAGGCGGGCAAGGCGCGCTACATCGGGGCCTCGTCGATGTACGCGTGGCAGTTCGCCAAGGCCCAGCACGTCGCCGAGAGCAACGGGTGGACGAAGTTCGTCACGATGCAGAACCACTACAACCTCGTGTACCGCGAGGAGGAGCGCGAGATGCTGCCGCTCTGCCTCGACCAGGGCGTGGGCTGCATCCCGTGGAGTCCGCTCGCCCGTGGTCTCGTGACCCGCGACCGCGGCGCAGTCACCACCCGCACAGGCACCGACCTCTACGCCAAGACGATGTACGGCACTGCCAACCTCGAGATCCTCGACGAGGTGGCCGCGATCGCCACCGAGCGCGGTGTGTCGCGGGCCGCCGTCGGACTCGCGTGGGTCGCCAAGCATCCGGCCGTCACGGCTCCGATCGTCGGTGTCACCAAGCCGCACCATCTCGACGACGCGGTCGCCTCGCTCGAGGTCACGCTGACGGCCGAGGAGATCGCTCGGCTCGAGGCGCCCTACACGCCCCAGCCGGTGTACGGGCTCTAGTCCTCGAGGCGCCGCGGGAGCCCGACACGCACGTCGACGCCCGGCGACCACATCACCACCGGGTCGCCGGTCGGTGTCGGGAGCCCCGCCTCGGTCACGAGTTCGTCGTCGAGGTGCAACAGTTCAGCGGCGTGCAGCGGCCAAGGACCGTGGTCGACCGGGGCGTACCGGAGCCGACCACTCCGTGCCGCCGACACGAGACCCCACCGCGCCGTGAGGAAGGCGGTCAGCGGCTCGGCTGGATCGATCGGCGCGCCGGTGCGCACGGCGATGCGCGTGCTCGACGGCGAACTCGACCGCGGCCAACGGCGATCGACACTGCTCGTCAGCACGTCGCCCGCTCGTCCGTGATGCGCGTCGCCCGAGCAGTACGGCAACGAGTACGCCGCCCGCGCGGTGAGGGCGGGCAGCAGACGGTCGACGTCGAGCGAGAAGAACCACACGCCCCGACGACGACCAGCCCGCACGTAGGTGCGGACGTTGACCTCGGGGAACGATCCGACGCGAGGGAGCGGCGCGAGGCCCGGCAACCCGAGCCCGTCCATGTGGAACGGCACGAGGCTCACCCACGCGTCGCCGTCGAACGTGTCGACCTCGACTCCCGTGGGAAGGAGGCGTTGGACCGCAGCCGGCTCGAACCGCCAGTTGACGAACACAACGTCGTTCCAACGCTGGACCATGACCGGCCGCACCACGGGTTCGGGACATGTCACCGAGAGCGCGGCGGGGGCACCACCCGCAGGATCACGCAGCACCGACGACATGTCCGTACCCTTCCACCGACACGTCCCGCGCAGCACCCCCTGCCCGACGAAATCAGGTGACACATGGCTCCTCTCCCCCTCGCCGGAGCGTCGGTCCTCCTCGCCGGAGCCACCGGCGGCCTCGGGCGTGCGCTCGCCGCCGAGTGCGCCCGTCGTGGTGCACGCCTCACGCTCGTCGGCCGCGATGCCGAGCGGCTGGCTGAACTGGCGGCCGCGCATCCGGGCGCCGCGACGAGCCGACTCGACCTGCGCTCACCCGAGGCGTGCGCCGAGGCCGTCGGTGCCGCTGTCGCCGCGCACGGTTCGCTCGACGTCGTCATCGATGCGGCGGGCGTGGTGGCCTTCGGTCCGGTCGCCGACCTCGACGTCGACACGATGGAGGAACTGTTCCTCACCAACGTGTTCCTCCCGATGATGCTGTCGCGGGCAGCCCTGGCGGCGATGACGGCGGGCGGCACGGGCGTCATCGTCAACATCTCCGGTGTCATCGCCGAGCAGAACCTTCCCGGCATGGCCGCCTACGGCGCGTCGAAGGCGGCGCTGCGCTCGTTCGACGAGGCGCTGGCGCGTGAGGCCCGCCGGGTCGGGGTACGGGTCATCGACGCCCGACCGCCTCACACCGAGACGGGACTGGCCACCCGCCCGATCGCCGGTGCCGCGCCCCGGATGTCCGTCGGGCTCGCGCCCGAGCGGGTCGCCGCCGTGATCTGCGACGCGATCGAACAGGGTGTCGACGACCTGCCGAGTGCAGCCTTCGCCTGACGCCGACGACGACACGCCGACACGCCGAGGCGCCGGAGCGCCGGCCTCGATCCCTCCGGCGTCCGCCGTCCGGTGGGGCGACACGGCCCGATCCGCGGTGACCTTCCCGGACGGATCCGACTGAGTACCGTCGAACAGGTGACGCCGAACGACGACGCCTCCGCCGCGCACGCCGACCACGAGGAACCGAGCGCCGACGTCGTCCGTCCGCGCCGAGGGGCTCGGCTCGTCACCTCGGTCGTGGCAGTCCTGACGGTCGCCGCCGCCGCCCTCGCTTGGATCACCGGTGGGCTCGGCGCCTTCACCACGCTCGTCGGAGTCGCCGTACTCACCGGATGGTGGTTCGGGCATCGGCGACCCCTCCGCCTCCCGTTGGTTCGCGCCGTCGGAGCAGGTGCTCTTCCGGCGCTCGTGGGGTGGACCCTCGTCTCGATCCTCGTCGCCGTCGTCCCTGACAACGGCGACCGGGTCGCCTCGCGCCTCGCCACCTGGGCGCGCGACCACCGACTCGGCGCAGTGATCGACCGTCTCGAGTCGTGGACCTACTCCGAACCGCCGAGTGCCGAGCCCGCCACCGATCTGGCCGTCACTCCGGTGACACCGGCCCCGACGACGAGCACCACTGCCGTGGCCACGACCACCACCGAGGCCGACGTCACCACCACCTCGGGCGAGCCCACCACCACCCTTCCGCCGGCGCCGGCACCGCCCGCCCCTCTCACGCCGGTCATCGAGCCCGCCCTCCCCGGCGAAGGCCAGTGGAGCGTGGTCGCCACCGCTGCAGGCGAGCCGGCGATGTGGGCCACCGGCTACCGGCCGATCGCGGACGTCGGCGGGATCGTGGCAACGATGGTCGTGCTCGACCAGACCCACCTCCGCACTGCGCTGTTCAACGGCAGCGAGATGCCCGGCGGTGGCGGCTGGACCCGCGGCAACCGGGTTCCCGACATCCTCCAGCCGGCGCTGATCGGCGCGATGAACGGCGGCTTCCGCTTCGACCACATGAAGGGCGGCTACGTCACCGAGGGTCGCGTGATGAAGCCCTTGCGCGAGGGCGACGCCACACTCGCGATCGATGCCGACGGTGTGTTGTCGATGGGACAGCTCGGTCGCGACATCATCGACGACGGCTCGTGGGTCTCGCTTCGCCAGAACCTCGAACTGATCGTCGACGACCGGCAGTCTCGGGTCGACGAGGCGATCGCCAACGGTGTCTGGTGGGGTGCCGATCACGGCAACGCCGTCTACGTGAAGCGGTCGGCCGTGTGCACCATCGAGGACGGCCGGATCGCCTACGTGATGGCTGCCATGGTCGACGCTCACCAGCTCGCCGCGACCCTCATCGCCATGGGATGTGTGATGGGGATGCAGATGGACATCAACGTCGACTGGCCGACCTTCATGACCTACTCGCACGACGCCGACGGCATGGCCGAACCGCACTGGGTCGACGAACGGATGAGCGGTAACCCTCGCCGGTACCTCGACGGCTCGTCGAAGGAGTTCTTCGCCTTCTTCGACCCCACAGCCGTCCCGCCCGCCGCCCTCCCCCTCCTCACCCCCTAACCCCACCCCACCGATCTCGGCGCAGATCGTTCCGGTTTTCGGAACTATGCGGACCGAGATCTCGGGGGCGTGACGTCTCCCGCTACCGATCGATCCGCTGCCTCAGGATCTCGGTACGAGGAGTCCCGAAAACCGGAACGGAACGCGCCGAGGTCGGTGGGGTGGGGGTGGGGTGGGGGTCAGGGGTGGGCGGGGACGCTGACGAGGTTCGACGCCACGAGCGACTGCTCGCCCGACCAGCGGTAGGCCGCGAGGTGGCCGCCCTTGGCGACGCTGTGGTCGACGCACGCCACCTTGTCGCTCCACGGCACCGTGCCCGGCTCGGCCCAGTAGTGGCCGACGATCACCGGGATGTCGCTCGTGTAGAGGTGTTCGTTGTCGATCGGGATGTCGGGCACCTCGCCGGTCATCCCGGTGGCGTTCCCCGGGATGAGCACGGCCTCGCGCAGTGTGCGCGCATCGGCGAGCCACCACTGCAACCGTGCCTTGCTGCGCACATGACCCTCCTTGTCGGAGTAGGTCGCCCCGCCCATGTGCGCCTCGGGCCCCTTGATGAGCACCTCGAGCGACTCGTAGACCGGCCTCCCCTTGCGACTGGCCTCGAGGACAAAATGCTCGGTGAGCGTGCGACCGGGGCCGAGCAGCGGCCGGACGACCTCGAGGTCGCGCTCGCTCCAGCACGCGTGGATCAGCCGGAGTGTGGCGCCGCCGAGCGTCACCTCGTCCCACATCGGGATGGTGCGGAACCATTCGATCCAATGCTGGTGCAGGGTCGAATCGAGTCCGACGGCGTCGATGAAGGCCTGGTGCTGGCGGCGGTTGGAGTGGTCGCGGCGACGGGCGAACTCGCCGGGCCTGTCGGGCCACTTGGTCGCAAAGGCCACGGCGTTGAACTCGTGGTTGCCGAGCACGATGCGCGCCGACCCGGCCTCGACCATCGCTCGCACCGTCTCGAGCACCTCGATCTGCCCGGGCCCTCGATCGACGAGATCGCCGATGAAGGCCACCGTCCGCGTGGGATGACGCCAGACGCCGTCGACCTGCGCGTACCCGAGCACGCCCAGCAGTCGCTCGAGCGGATCGAGGTGACCGTGGATGTCGCCGATCACGTCGACGCCGGGTGCAGTGACAGAGGTCGTCATGCGCTCAGTCTGGCGGCCACGCGACCACGCCCGCGGCCCGACGGCTACACGGAATTGAGCAGCGCGATCCCGCGCTCGATCTCGGCGTCGCTGATCTCGTGGACGTGCTCGGGGAACACGTCCTCGGTCACGTCGGCCTGCGCGGCGCGGTACGCGACAGCCGTCGCGGTCACCCGCGGCTCGGGCACCCACTCGTCGACCTCACCGACACCGAAGTAGGCCGGCATCCCGTCGAACGAACCGTGCACCGTGAGGTCGGTTCCCGACGGCCCGATCCGGCCGCCGGTGAAGGCCAGCAACCCGCCCCAGCGCCGCGGGTGTCGCGCCACCCACTCGCTGACGAGGCACGCGCCCTGGGAGAACCCGGCCCACACGATGCGGTCGGCGGGGATGTCGTCGGCGAGCAGTCGACCCGCCACGCTGTCGAGCGCGGCGAGCGCCCCGTCGAGCGACGGTTGGTTCTGCTCGAACGGCGCGAGGAACCCGGTCGGATACCACGTGTTCTCGAACGCAGCCGGAAGCAGCCAGGCCACCGGTCCGTCGAGCGACGGAGCGACACGGTCGATCAGGTTCTCGGCCATGTACGACGTCTGCTGACCGCGCCCGTGCACGGCGACCACCACGATGCCGCCACCCGCGATCGCGTACGCCGGTGTCGGGCCGACGGCCATCACCGGCATGGTCAGGTGGGGATGCGACATGCCCGCACCGTATCCCCGAGGGTCACGCAGCGGCCAGTTGTCCGCCTGACGGACAACTGGCAGCCCGTTGCGGTCAGTACTTCAGCGGCTCGAGGTAGCCCTTGATCCACTCGGCCTGGCTGGCGAACACCGGCGGGATCTGGAAGTCGTGGCCGAGCTTGTCGTACGGCTCGTCGATCGTGAAGCCCTCGGGCTTGCTGACGGTGGCCTCGAAGAGCGCGCCGCCCGGCGTGCGCACGTAGACCGACTCGAAGTACCCACGGTCCTTGCGGTCGCTGACGTCGGTGTACCCGAGGCCCTCGAGGTGGCCCTTGACCTCGGTCTGGATGTCGAGATCGTCGACAGCGAAGGCCACGTGGTGCACCGTGCCCTCACCGAAGGTCCACGAACCCGCCGGCAGATTGGCGTCGATGCGGAAGTCGACGATCGTCCCCGAGCCACCCTCGCCCACCTCGTAGCGGAGCTCACTGCCCTCACTGCGGGTGTGGGTCCCGTTCCAGCCCGACTCCATGAAGTCGATCGACGACTCGATGTCACGCACCGAGACCGTGACGCCGTGCGTTCCACGGATGCCCATGTCGGCCGGCACACCGCTCCCCGTCCAGGGCTTGCGGTCGTCGTCGGCGATGCCGACCAGCTCGTACTCGATCCCGCCCGGGTTCTCGAACACCATCATCCGCTCGCCGAACCGCTCGCGCTCGGAGAACGCGTAGCCGTGGTCGTGGAAGCGCTCGCGCCAGTAGTCGAGGCTCGACACCGGCACCGACAGGCTGATCGCCGACACCTGACCGCTGCCCTTGCGCCCCATCCGGCCGCTCTGACGCATCGGGAAGCACGTGATGATCGTGCTCTCGTCACCCATGTCGTTGGCGTAGTACAGGTGGTAGATCGGCACCGTGCCGTCGTAGAGCGCGGTCTTCTTCACGCTCTTCAGACCGAGCAGCCCGGTGTGAAAGTCGTAGTCCTCCTGCGCCGTGCCCGTGCAGAGCGTCAGGTGGTGATGGTGCTTGATGGCCGATGCGGCATCCATGTGTCCCCCAGTCGTGTCGCGCTCCCCCGAGCGCGACAGGCAGGACAGTACGCCACCCACAGCGGGCGTCAAGGGGCCGGATTCGGACAGTGTGCGGAGAGCGCACGCGCGGGAGTCGGCGCGTCCGAACGCATCAGCCCGACAACGTGTCGCGCAGCCCGGTCATCCGCTCGGCCGGCGTGAGCGCCGCCACCACCACCGCCTCGGGCTGACCGACCACCAGCAGGTGTCGCTTGGCCCGGGTCACACCCGTGTACAGCAGCTCGCGACCCACGAGCGGCGAATGCGGTGGCGGGAGGATCATCACCACGGTGACGTACTCGCTGCCCTGGCTCTTGTGGACCGTCATCGCGAAGGCCGTCTCGATACCGTCGAGCTGGACCGGGTCGAGGAACGTGATCCCGTGGGCCGTGGCGAACGCCGCCTGAGGACGACCCTCGTGGAGCACCACGACACCGGTGTCGCCGTTGGCGAGGCCGGTGCGCGGATCGTTGCGGGTCGCCAGCAGCGGACGCCCGAGGTACCACGAGCCGTTGTCGCCGGCCGAACCACACATCCAGAGTTCGCCGAGCCGGTTCCAGTGCGAGACGCCGAAGTGCCCCTCGCGATGGGCACACAGGATCCGGCATTCGAGCATCGTGGCGAGCGCATCGTCCGCCGCTCCCGCACGAGCCTGCTCGCGCAGCCGTGCCAGCACAGGCGCCACCTCGGAACGCACAGCCTCGAGCCCGGCGGACGTGGTGGGGTGCGCCGTCTCGACGAACCGCACCGACCCCTCGGGGGTGTTGGCCGAAGAGTCGCGCACCGCGCGGACGACGTTGGCGGCGTCGACCGGATCGGGCACGCGGATGGCATGCGCCACCCGCGCGATCGGCGAATCGCCGCCGAACCGCACGCTGCGCAAGAGGCGCACGATGCGGCCGGAGAGCGGCGAGGGTGTCGCCGATTCGGCGACGGCCGTGAGGTCGCCCAACACGGCACCCAACTCGACGCTCTCGAGCTGATCAGGGTCGCCGACGAGGACGAGGCGGGCCGTCGCGGGCATGGCTTCGAGGAGCCGGGCCATGAGGGGCAGCGGCACCATCGAGGTCTCATCGACGATGACGATGTCGTACGGCAGTGGCCGGGCGGCATCGTGGCGGAACCGCTGACGACGATCGGGCAGAGGCCCGAGCAAGCGGTGCACGGTCACGGGTGCGAGTGCGGCGAGTTCGCTGCGCACCTCGGCGGGCACGGCCGGCTCGAACGAGCGGTCGTTCACCGCGTCGCGCAGCGACTCCTGCATGCGCGCGGCCGCCTTGCCGGTGGGAGCGGCGAGTCCGATGCGGAGCGACCGGCCCCGAGCCCGCTCGTCGGCGAGCAACACGGCCAGCAACCGCGCCACCGTGTAGGTCTTGCCCGTCCCGGGGCCGCCCACGATCACACCGAGTCGGTTGGCGAGCACCATCTCGACCGCGTGCCGCTGGAGGTTCGGACCACCGTCGGGGTCGAGCACGGGAAGCAGCGCGTCGCGCATGGTCGCCGCCTCGGGCGTGAGGTCGTCGGCCACGGGCGCGGCCAGGGTACGCACCGCGTGGGCGATGATCCCCTCGTCGATCCAGTGACGTTGCAGGAACACGCGGGTGCCGTGGAGCACGAGCGGACGCGGGTCGAGAACCGGTTCGGCATCGAGTCGATCGACCACACGCACCGCTGAGGGCACCGCCGCGAGAGCAGCGGCCCACGAGGCCGCGTCAGGCCACTCGAGCCGTTCCCAGTCGGCCTCGACGCGCTCGTTCGCGTCGCCCGACAGCCCGTCGGCCGCATCGGCATCGTCGCCACCGCGACCGCCCATCGCACGGGCGACCACCTGCCGGACCCGACCGAGGTCGAGGCACGAGTGTCCTTGCGTGCCGGCCCACACGGCCGTCGCCAGGGCCAGTGAGACGTCGTCGGAGCCGTGGCCCGCCATCCGCTGCAGCCACGCGGCCGCCTGCACCTCACCCGCGCCCAGCACACCCGACTCGACGTACGGGGTCAGGCACGCGACCCCGGCGGGGATGATCACCGGGCTCGCGAGAACGAACTGATCGGTGGCGCTCATGCTGCGTCCCTTCCGGCCGTCCCGGCCAGCAACTGGTCGAGGGCGATGATCGCTGCCGCCGGAGGACGCCAACCGAAGACTCCGTACGGAGCGCCGTCGGCCACCGGGGTCGCCGGGCCGATCATGCCGCGCATGAACAGGTAGCCGATGCCCCCGAGGTGCTGCTCGGGTCGGTAACCCGGCACCCTCCACCGGAGGTAGCGATGCAGCGCCACGCTGTAGAGCAGCGACTGCAGCGCGTAGTCGGTGTGGGCCATCTCGGCCGGCAGCAGCGACGGGTGGTAGGCCGCCAACGGATCGGCGGCACCGCGCTCGTGCAGGCGGTTGGTCTTGTAGTCGACGACGACGTACCGGTGTCCGCACACGGGGTCGGCGATGCGGAACACGGCGTCGATCGAGCCACGCAGGTAACCGGCCGCCACAACTCCGAGTCGTCCGTCGGCGAGCTCGTGCGCATACCCGCGCATCGGGTCGTCGGCATCGAGGGTCTCGAGGAGCACGTCGCCGATCGCCGCCACCGGGACACGTCCGTCCGCTCCTGCGATCGTGATCTCGAAATCGAGTTCGGCGAGGCGATCGGTCGCGGGGATGTCGGCGAGCGACAGCCCGTCGAAGACAGGGCCGAGCGGCGTGCGCAACGCGGCCAGAACTCCGGCAGCGACGACGACCGGGTCGAGACGCAGCCGGTGGCGTGCCAGCAACATCCCGACAGCGTGGTCGACGTCGGCGTCGAGGTCGTCGCTCGTGGGGTCGAGACGCTCCATCACCTCGTGCACGAGCGTGCCGAACGCGGTCCCGGCGCCGGTGTCGGACCACGGCATCAGCAGGCCGGTCGGCGTGTCGCCGGCCGACGACTCGACGATCGGGTCGAGGCCACCCGGGCTCGACTCGTCGCCCTCGTCGGCACCGCCGACGACCGGGACGATCTCGATCGGCGCGTGCAACCCGTGGTCGGCACCCTCGCGTTCGGCCTTGATCGACGAGAAGCTCCAGCGCCGCCACCCGTCGGTGCCGACGACACGATCGTTCCGGTCGGCGACTCGCAGTTCGGACGACACCACGGCGTCGGCCGGGCCGGTCCAGGGCCGGGGCAGACCGGACGGAGCGAACTCGACGACGCCGATGTTGTCGGGGTCGAGTTGTCGCACGGCCTCCATCGCCTGCTCGACGTCGGCATCGTCGATCGCGGCCGTGGGGACCTTCACCTTGAATGCGCCCTGCTTGCCCTTCTCGGGTTCGAGGTCGTGGTCGACCGGTACCCCGTCGATTCGGTCGAACAGCACCGTGTTCAGCGCCGACGACTTCGCGTCGCCGTGGTTCGCCCACCACACCGCCGTGTGGTGCTCGCCGCGGGTCAGGCCGACGTAGAGCAGCCGCAACGCATCGCCACGCGCCGAGATCTTGGCCCAGTGTTCACGTGCCTTGGGCCCGTCGGCGGTCTTGTTGTCGCCCCACACGAGCGATGGGGCGAGATCGATGGTCCGCCGGCCGTGTCCGTCGTTGAACAGGCTCTTGTCGGCGTCACGACCACGCCACGCGAACGGGATGAGCACGATCGGGTACTCGAGCCCCTTGCTGCCGTGGAGAGTGGTGACCTGCACGGCATCGGCATCGCTGTCGATGCGGCGCATCTGCGGCCCGGTGTCGGAGTCGGAGGCCGTCTCGAGGGTCATCTGCTGGAGCAGCCGCCGCGCTCCGGCCGGGCTGAGGCGCCCCGACCCGGCTTCGGCCGCGAGGAGTTCGGCGATGTGGTCGAGGTCGGTGAGCAGGCGCTCGCCGCCCTCCGACCCGAGCACCGACACGACCATGTCGCCGTCGGCACGGATCTCGTCGTACCAGGCGAGGAACGGGCGCTCGGCCATCAGCTGCGCCCAGCCGGCGATGATCCGCTGCATCGAGGCCACGACCTCGTCGCTCTCGGGGCGCTGCGGGTCGAGGTCGGCCGCCGGGCGCCGGAGGAAGACACCGAGGCCGACCGCGCGCACCGTGGGAGCGTGCGACGGATTCTCGAGGGCTCCGAGCAGGATCTGCCACTGACCCATCGCCGGCGAATCGAACACCGACCCGGTGCGCGACCGCACGGCGGGTACTCCCACCCGCCCCAGCGCCGACACCACGACCTGGGCCTCGGAGTGCGACCCGACGAGGATGGCGATGTCGCTCGGGGCGACGGACGACGCGGGCGCATCGGAACCCGACGCAAGGCGACCGTTCTCGAGGAGGTCGACCACGTACCGGGCGAGGTCGTGGGTGATGGCGCGCCGGATGGGCTCGATGTACGGACCCTTCTTGCCGCGCCACGCATCGTCGATGGGGACCCACCTGAGCGACAGCGGCTGCGCGTCGACCCCGACGAGTGTGCGGTCGGGCGCACCGTCACGTGCCGCCACCGGCGAGACGACGATGCGCGCATCGCCGAGCGCGTGGCCCGAGAGGAGTGCGTTGGTAGCGGCCACGAGATCGGCGTCGCTGCGATAGTTGACGCCGAGATGCGCGGCCTGCTGGCCCTCGACAGCCTCGAGATAGGCGTGGACGTCGGCACCACGGAATCGGTAGATCGCCTGCTTCGGGTCGCCCACAGTGATGAGGTCGCTGCGCGCGTCGTCGGTGCAGGGGAACGCGGCGGCGAAGATCTTCCACTGACGCGGGTCGGTGTCCTGGAACTCGTCGACCATGACGAGGCCGTAGCGCTCGCGGAGCGCCGAGCCGACCGACTCGCCCTGCGGGCCGGTGAGCGCGTCGTGGAGCCCGTTGACGAGGTCGTCGTAGCCCATCTCGCCACGCGCGGCGCGACGACGGAGGACCTCGTCGCGAGCCGCAGTCGCCGTGGTGATCCAGCGATCGAGCACCGCAGGATCGGCCTTCGGGTTGGTGGCACCCAGCCCAGGGAGAACGGTGGCGTCGGGGTTCCCGAGGAGGTTCTTCACCGCCGTGACGAGCTTCGAGAGCGCCGACGACGGATCGGTGTCGGACTTCAACGACAACCGCGTGATGTCGTCGAGCAGTTCGCCCACGACGAGGTCGCGGCAGACCTCCTCGACCAGCAGGTTGCCGCCCTCGGTCATCTCGCCACCCATCGCCGCACCCGACCGCAGGCCGAGCTGACGCAGCGCCTGCTGGCAGAAGCCGTGGATGGTGGTGATCGTCGCATCGTCGAACGAGGTGACCGCCGCCTCGAGCCGGCCCAGCCGGGTGGCGACCTCGGCCGATGTACCCTCGAGGAGCGGCTGGATCCAGCGATCGCTCTCGGCCCTCTCGCCCGCACGCAGTGCATCGCGAGCGGTGATGATGGCTCGGCGCGTGCGGTCGCGCAGTTCGGCAGCAGCCGCTCGGGTGAAGGTGACCACGAGCAGGTTGGCCGCAGTCAGATCGCCACGCTCGGCGAGGTGCCGGGCGACGAGCGCGCTGAGCGAATAGGTCTTGCCGGTGCCGGCGCTGGCCTCGACCACGAGGCGCCCACGTTGGAGCGGACCGTCGAGTGCCAGGGCGACCGGGGTGGTGGTGTCGAACTCACTCATCAGATCGCCTCCTCGGCGAGGTCGTCGCCCACGCCCGAACCGTCGGCGCCGCTCTCGGCGATCGGGTCGTCGCTCACCACGCACCCGTCGAACACACGCCAGACCTCGCTGGCCACGGCCACGGCTCGCGCTCCCGATGGGAGCCAGTCGGGGTCGCTGGCGAGAGCCGGTTCGTCGCGCAGGTCGTCGACCGTGATCCCGTTCCACAGGGTCGAGGTCCATGAATCGCGGAGGTCGCTCTCGAGGGCCTTGTCGAGGTCGCCCGAGTTCGGCTGCACCAACTCGACACTCGTGCGGTCGAAGAAGGGCACGGCGTCGTACTGCGCCCACTCCCACATGCGGTGGGCGACATCGAGCAGGGCTCGCGCTGACGCCAGCCGTTCGTCAGCGGTCGAGCCGCGCAGCACCCACGCCTCGGCATGGGTCGGGTTCTTCGCTCCCGACTCCTTCGATCGGGCGATGACCACCGCTCGGCAGTCGCTCTCGGGCCGCGCCACCTGGAGGGCGGCGAGCCGGACGACCGCAGCGAGGCGGTGCGATGGCTTGAAGCGGGCGTAGCGGACATCGACGACCACGACCTCGTGGTCGCTCTCGTGGAGGCCGGTGAGCGTGCCGACGAGGCGGACACCGTCGGCGAGCACGAGGTCGAGCGGCTGTTCGGAGGCGCCACGCAGCGGCACGTCGCGGCTCGCCGCGATGTCGGTGAACAGGGCCACGTCGGCCGACACGGCCTCGAGCGACTGGCGACCGAGTTCGCGCGGCGGCATCGTGCCCTCGAGCATCTTCGCCTCGACCCAGTCGGAGGTCATCGAACCCATCGCCAACAGCTCGAGGTACTCGCGTCCGAGTGCGGCCGATCCGAGAGGTCCGAGCGAGATCGGCAGGAGATCGTCGAGTGGGTCGTCGTCGCTCGGCAGGCGGACGTCGAGGCGCCGCGAGAGATAGAGACGGGCGGGTCGGGCCAGGGCGTCGACGAGATCGTCGACGGTGATCGAGACCGACTCGCCGGCGGTCGGCGCGGGCGGCGGCGACAGCAGCCACGGTGACGTGACCTCGCCCAGTGCCTCGGCGCGTGCACGACGGCGGCGCTCCTCGGCCGCCTTGCGGTTGAGGTCGTCGAAGGTGAACGCCGAGTCGCCGAGGCCGGGCACGAGCTCGGAGCCATCGGCCCAGGTACCCCCGAGCGCAACCTCGTGGAAACCGTGCCGTGGGTGACGCACCACGACCGCGTCGCCGTCGACGACCGTGGCGCGCACGACATCGAGCAGTTCGGCGAGGGCCACCGTGAGCGGCACGTCCTTGTTGGTGGTGAGGTCGGCGCCGTTGCAGGTGATGATCAGGTGCTCGCCCGCAGCGAGGACGGCGTCGAGGAGCAACTGGCGACTCTCGTGGCGAGGGTGCCGCTCGCCCACCACTGGGTGCACGCCGAGGATGTCGTCGCCGTCGAACGCTCCGGCGCGCAGCGACCCCTCGTCGAGACCGACGAGACAGATGACCCGGGCCGGCCTTCCGGCCAGCGGCACCAGCGACGAGACCGTGACGGCGCCGCTGCGCAGCGACAGACGTCCCGGCGAGTCGGAGAGGACGTCGGCCACGAGATCGCGGACGTCGGCAAGGCCGATGGGCACGGTGTTGCCGGCCGCGCCCTCGGCGATCTCGTCGAGCGAGCGGTGGAGATCGGCGAGGAGGAAGCGGTCGTCGCCGACAGCGCCGAGGAACCCGTCGACGGCAGCGCGGAGCAGAGTGATCCAGTCACCGATCGGTTGACGGCCCGCCGCCGCATCGTGCAGGACGACCAGCCGCTCGACGAGGTCGGCGAAGGTACCGACGAGCCCTGCGTCGCCCGCCGACAGGTCGTCGAAGGGGACGGTCGAGCCGACCACGCTGCGGGGGGTCGCCGCGGGCATCGCGAGGCCCGCCAACAGGCGATCGAGGAGGGCGCGCCAGGTGCCGGTCTCGAGATCGGCCGGCAGGTTCCAGTCGGCACGGTGCGCCGCCTCGAGACCCCACCGCACACCCAGGTCGGCGGCCCACGACGAGACCCGTTCGACCTCGTTCGGACCCCACCCGAGCCGCTGGCGGACAGGGCCGCGCTGCACGAAGCCGAGCACCTCGGTGAGCGAGGCACGGCCGGCGACGAGGCCCAGCAACGACACGAGCGCGCCACCCATCGGATCGTCGCTGGTGAGCGCACGGTCGCCCACGCGCACGGGGATCGGCAGGGATCCGCGGCCGAGGACGGCCTGGACGAGTGGCGCCATCCGGGCCACGTCGGGGCAGAGCACGAGGACGTCGTGGGGCGCGAGCGACGGGTCGGCGACGAAGAGGTGGCCGAGCGCATCGCGCAGCGACTCGAGCTGGCGGACGTCGCCGTGGCAGGTGTGGACCTGCAGCGAGCGATCGGTGCGCGCCGACAGTTCGGGTCGGAGCGTCGGAGCAGCGTCGACCCGGATGTCGTGCTGGAGGGCGGCGAGCACGGTGGTGAGCGTCGGGTCGACCGGACGCGAGAGATCGTGGAACACGACTCCCTCGCGAGCCGCCAGCCCAGCGCGCGCCTCGAGCGACGGGCGCCCCCACGACGCCAGCAACGGGTGCCGCACGCCGGCGACGGCATCGAACTCGGAGCGCGAGGTGGAGAGCCGCGGGGCGCTGGCGACTGCATTCCAGGCGCGGGCCGAGTGGTGGCGGAGGTACGCGGCGACGTCGAGACGGCCGGAGAGTGCGTGAGCCACCGAGAACACCGTCGGCGAGAGCGCCCCGAAACCGAAGAGCGACACCCTCCCCGGCAGCGCCGGAGTGACCCCGCCGTCGGCCACGCCGAGGGCGAGGCGACCGTTGCGCTCGGCAGGGGTCTCGCGGCCAATGCGCCGCGCGACCGCACGCCAGACCTCGGGCTGCCAACGGTGTTCGGAACGGAGCCCCTCGGCGAGGCCACCCGAGCCGAACGAGGCGTCGTGGTCGCGGCCCTCGGCCCACTCGCGCAGCATCAGCTCGCGCTGGCTCGCGTAGCGGTCGAAGAGGTCGGCGATGCGCCGGGCGAGGGCCCAGCGTCGCTCGCCACTGCCCTCCGGGGTCGGGATGTCGGGC
>Ga0172373_10001301_pt1 | contig 40581 bp, 37 predicted proteins | sample Lak10m_2_FD_114546 | JGI IMG/M metagenome (GOLD analysis project Ga0172373, IMG submission 114546) | Freshwater microbial communities from Kabuno Bay, South-Kivu, Congo - kab_092012_10m | ecosystem: Environmental > Aquatic > Freshwater > Lake | place: Democratic Republic of the Congo... | reverse complement strand
TCAAGAATGGTCCAATTTGCCGCCACACCGCGGAGCCCGGTCTGCCAGGTATGCATGTGGGCATTCACGAGCCCCGGTGCAACAATCATCCCCTTTGCGGAAATGACCTGAGCCCCTGGCGCGGAAATGCTGGGGGCCACCGCAGCAATGCGATCGCCCTCGATCAGAACGTCGCCCTGGGAGAGGTCGCCCAGCTTGGCGTCCATGGTGACGACCAGACCGCCTTGGATCAGGGTTTGTTTCATATCGAGCTCACAGGGATCAATTGGGGGCGGATATTGTCGCAATTTGCATAGAGCGGCAAGGGCGGCGCGTCAAGTTGAGGGGAATTGGCGAATTCGCCTCGCACCTCGAGCGTGAAAGTACCCACGGATTGATCAGCCATCAACGAGGCCTCGCTCGCGCATCCATTCGGTGGTGAGCGCTACCGCTTCGCGCATCAGCTCCGGCTGTCCAACGAAGTAATGCGTGGCCCCGCGAACCACCCGCATGGTCTTGTCTTCGCTCGCCACCGCACCATAAATCTGCCCGGTGTGGGACTGGGGCACCGCATCATCGGCGGAATGCTCAATGGCAAGAAAGGGCACATGGATGCCCCGGGCGCTCCGCACGCCATCGGCATTGCTGTCATCGACTGACCACTGCGACAACCATGACCGAAGCGTCGAAAATCGCGCAAGCCCCACCGGCCCGTTATTGGCCACCTCAGGAACCCCCATGAAGCAGGTTCCTATGGGGCGGTCGTTGGGTTCCAGGCTCCCATCGAGGAATCGCGGGTCGGCCATGGTTCGGTGCGTCACAAATCCGCGCTCCAGCTCTCGACCGCCGCTGCGTTTCAGCTTCTCGAGTGTCTCGCGAACCCAGGCCGTACGGCGTCGCGCGCGCGCGAGCTGCGCCGCGCGAAATTTCGCCAGCCATTCGGCGCTGTAGGGCGGCTTTCGGTCAGGGTGATAGAGATCGAGCTCCGGGTCTCGTTGGTCCGGATCGTTTTCGTCCAGTACGCTGGGATCAATCCATTCAGAGAAGGTGTGAGCCCGCGACATGTGCGCAGCCTGAAACATGACCGCATCAGCGGGGATCAGCCCTGCAGTCATGATCGAACAGGGGTCACCTGCCGGTGTATGCGAAATGGATGGATGTTCCGCCTGCGACTGATAAAAGAGTGAGAGCGATCCACCGCCCGACCAGCCTGCAAGCACGATCTTCTCGTAGCGCCAGACCTCTCGCGCGTGGCGGATATAGGCGCCGAGATCAACGATCACGTTTTCCATGATCAGTGCGCTGTCGTTGCGCGCATACCGGCTGCCCGCGCAAAGCACGTGCTGCCCGCTTTCGGCCATGGCCCGTGGCATGGGCAGCAGTTGCAGCGTGCTGGCCGGATGCATGTAGATGATGAGGGTGCGCGATGGAACGCCTTCAGGGATGTATCGGATTCCCTCGAGATGAACGGTTCCGACGGAACCCGAAAAGCCATAGACAGATTTGAAGGCCGACTGCTCGGGGAACTGAACGTGAACCCATTCGGCGTTCACGCGGTGGGTGGCGGGTGCATTCAAGGCGGCCGCTCCGTTAATTGAACGAATGTTGCGGGATTAGCGGGAACTGGCCCGCTGCTGCTTCTCATTCGTCCAACGGTCGCAAAGCGCCCGTGCGCCTGCACGGTAGCCACTCAGCATCTGTTCGGACGCAATTTCAGCGGTGAGTTCCAGACGAATGCCGTTTGGATCGAAAAAATAAATGGAGTGCACATAGCCGTCGTGGTCTACCGGCCCAAGCACTGAAACGCCAGCGTCAGTCAGGCGCCGACGCGCAGCATCCAGCGCTTCAAGCGTGTCAACCCTGAGCGCAAGGTGATTGACCCAGGATGGCGTGTTGGGCGAGGGCTCGGCGGTCTGTCCATCGCCCAGGTCAAAAAACGCGATACAGCTTCCATCGTGCATCTGGAAGAAGAGGTGCAGGTGAGGGTTCTCGTCGCCCGTGCTCGGCACCCGCTCGTTGCGAATCACATGGACCAGCGGTAAGCCGAGAAGGTCCTCGTAAAAGCGCCGGGTCTCCTCGGCATCCCGGCAGCGCCAGGCAAAATGGTGAAGCTGGCGAATGGGCACGAAATCAGACATTGCGGTCTCCTTGGATCAGACCTGCCTGCGGGACAGGTCGAAATAGAGGGTGGAGAGGTCAGGGCGGGCGGCAAGCGCTTCGCACGACCCTTCAAGGGCAATTCGTCCCTTGATGAGCACGTACGCGCGTTCGGCAAACGACAATGCAATATCGAGCTTCTGCTCCACCAGCAGCATCGTCAAGCCCTCGCGTTTCAATGCATCCAGGGCAGCGCGGATCTCCTGAATCACCAGAGGGGCGAGCCCCAGAAAGGGTTCATCGAGCAGCAGCAGGGATGGGCGGGACATGAGCGCACGGCCTATGGCTACCATCTGCTGCTCGCCGCCCGAGAGCGTGCCCGCGAGCTGCTGGCGACGCTCTGCAAGGCGCGGGAAAAGGGAGTAGACAAAATCGAGCTGGCGGCGAACATCGCCTGGTGTGTGGGGCTTGAGGCCCACCGATCCCAGTCTCAGGTTGTCGAACACGCTGAGGGGGGCGAATATCCGTCGTCCTTCCGGGACCTGAACGATGCCATGCGCGACGATACGGTGCGAGGGTTCTCGGATGAGCTCCCTGCCTTCCACGCGGATCGAACCTTCGCGGCGCGGCAGCAGTCCTGAAATGGCCGCCAGTACGGTGCTCTTGCCCGCGCCGTTCGGACCGAGGAGTGCGACGGTTTGCCCCCGGCCGACCGACAGCCCCACTTCTGCGATGGTGTCGTGATGGGTGTACCCGCCACTTAACGCGGCCAATTCAAGCACGGGTCAATGCCCCCAGGTCACCCAGGTAAGCCTCCACCACAGCGGGGTCAGCACGGATCTGGTCTGGTGTTCCCTCTGCGATTCGGCGGCCAAAGTTCAGTACAACCACGCGGTCGGCGAGCGACATCAGGAAACGCATGTCATGTTCAATCAACAGAACGCAGATCTTCCGCGATGCGATCGCACGGATGACTTCAATCAGGCGCTCACATTCGGCGGGCGACAAACCCGCTGCCGGCTCGTCGAAGAGCATCAGCCTCGGGGAGCCGGCCAGGGCCCGGGCGATTTCCAGTAGCCGTCCCTGACCGAACGAGAGGGTGGACACATCCGCCTCAAGCCACTCGCCAAGTCCCACGAAATTGATCATTTCAGCGGCGTGTTCGCGGCAGCGCTGCTCAGCAAGGCGGGCAGATGGGGTTGCGCCAATCACCTGCCACAGTGTTGTGCCGATTCGGGTATGTCTTCCGACAGACACATTTTCAAGCAGCGTCATGCTTGGAAACGGCTTGTTGTGCTGGAAGGTGCGCATGATGCCGCGCGCGGCGAACGCGTGGGTTGGAAGCCCGGCGAGCGACTGCCCGTCAAACTGAATGCTCCCCGCGGACGGGGCGAGGGCACCAGCGATCATGTTGAAAGTGGTGCTCTTGCCTGCGCCGTTCGGACCGATCACACCGAGAATCTCACCCGCATGGGCGTCAAAGCTCAGATCGGCAACTGCCTGAAGACCGCCAAAGCGTCGAGACAGTCCTCGGATCTGTAACAGGGCCGCTGAATCGTTCATCGGGGGTGACCCCGTAACGGCGCCTGGCTCCGGGACTTCAGCGCTTCCCATAGTCCAATGAGCCCACGAGGCTGAAACAGAACGGCAAGCACCATCACCAGACCGAAGACCAGGGCATGGTGATGCCCGATCAGGGGTGACAGCACAAACGGCATGAGGTAGAGAAGCACCGCACCGATCACGGCCCCGGCGTGACTGCCGGAACCGCCTATGATCACCATGAACAGCAGCAGAAATGCATTTTCCAGCCCGAAGATCACAGGGTTGACGGTGTTATCGACAAACGCGTAAACAATGCCGGCCAGGCCCGCGAGCGCGCTGGTGATGACATAGGCAATCACGCGTGTTCTGCGCGGGTCAATGCCCATTGCAGCAGCCGCCTCGGGGTTGTCACGTACCGCGCGGCATGCGCGGCCAAAGTAGGAGCGGTCAAGCCGCCAAAGCACGCCCAGCGTGCCCAACATCAGCAGCACAATCACTACGGTGTACCAGGGCCCCGTGATTCTGATTCCTGCGATGTCAGGAATGCGGTAGTTCGCGAGGCCGCCCGTTCCCCCGGTGAGGCTTCCACCTTCATTGAGCACCACAACAAACAGCTGCGCAAAGGCCAGCGTGGCCAGGGCCAGGTAAAAGCCGTCCAGGCGCGTGGCGGGTATCGCAACCACCAATGCGGCCACCACACAAATCAGGACGGCAGCGACCACTGCAAGCGGGAGGGCCCACTGAAGTTGCGTGGTGAGGATGACGATGCTGTAGGCGCCAATGCCGTAGAAGGTGAAATGCGAAAACGCAACCTGCCCCGAGACGCCAAACAGAAAGTTGTAACCCAGGGCGAGGGTAATCCACAGCAGGAGCTTGCGGTAGACGTCGGTCTGATAGGCCCCCAGCACGAAAGCGAGCACGGAGAGCACGATCGCGGCCACCAGATAGCCTGCGAGCGACTTCATGCACGGGCCTCGCGCGCGGTCAGCAGCCCGGTAGGACGGACAAGAAGAAAGAGGATGAGCAGCACAAGCGGCACGCCCATTGCCAGGCCCGCCGGAATCGGCGCGTAGCGCACAATGAACTGCTCGGTGAAGGCGAGGATCAGGCCGCCCAGCAGGGCGCCTTCCACCCTGCCGACTCCACCGATGACCAGTGCGGTGAAGCCTTGAATGGCAAGCGGCAGTCCCATCATGTAATGAGCGGAGACATTGGCCGACACCAGGAGTCCGGCGAGTCCGGCAACCACTGCGCCGGCAGCGAAGGCAAGCGCTGTAACGCGCGCGAGGTTGATTCCCATTATCGCGGCAGCGCGTCGATCGATTGCCACTGCCTCGAAGCTGCGACCGGTGAGCGTGCGCTCAAAGAAAAGCCAGGTGCCCGCGAACACTGCAAGCGCGCAGGCAATGATGAAGAAACTCTGGTACGAACCCGCCAGCAGTCCCAGCTCCAGGCGCCCGAAGCCGAAGGCGCCCGGAACTGGACGAGGGTCGGGACCAAACCCAACCGAAACCAGTTCACGGAAAACCACCAGCATGCCAAGCAGCGAAAGAATCGGGGCCAGCACCGGTGCGCCGCGCTCGACGAGCGGGCGGACGGTGAGTCGTTCCGTGCCCCAGCCCACTAACAGCATCACGGCGCCAACAAGTGGAAGCCCGAGAAAATAAGGAATCTCCCAGGCCGATAGCAGCACAAACCCGGTGAAGGCGCCCACCATGCCCCACTCGCCTACGGCGAAATTGATGATGCCGGTCGGTCGCGTCATCAGCAGATAGGCGAGTGCGAGCAAGCCGTAGATGCAGCCGCTCGCCGTCGCGCTGACCAGCAATTCGAGAAAGTCACGCATGAAAAATGGGGCGCGAAACGACCGGGCGCTTCGCGCCCTCGATTATTTCAGTCCGACATGGACGACCCGACCCTGGCGATCGCCCTCGTACACGCGAACCACCATGCCGTTGGGATCAAAACCGGTGCGTTTTCCCTCGCGGAACTGGTAGGTTGCGCCCGTGCCGCCCATGACACCGACGTAACCGGTGCTGGCCTGCATGGCCGCGCGGACTTTTTCCTTGTCGGTGCTACCAGCCCGGCGAATGGCGTCGGCCACCATCATGACGCCGTCATACCCATAGCCCATCAGGTTGTAGGGCTCGGCGCCCGCGTCCTTGCGGTAGGCCTCGATAAAGCGTGCGGTCTCGGGCTTGGCAGGATCAAACGCATCGACAAACACCACGCCGTCCAGCAGGCCTTTGGCGACTGCGGTGTACTGGGGCACCGACAGGTTGTAATTCCCCAGAACCGGTGTTTTGAGGCCCAACTGCCGGTATGCGCGCAGGATCAGCACATTCTCAGGCGTCAGTACGCCAGCCATGAAAAGAGCTTCGGGCGTTGCCGCTCGAATCTTCTGCATTTGCGGTTCAGCGGTGTTGGCGCCGCGCGGCACCACCTCCTCGGCCACAACCTGAATGCCCGCCTTTTCAAGCCCTGCCTTGAAGAAGCGGTTGATCAGCTGACCCAGGTCGGAGTTGTCGGTGATCAGCGCAACGCGCTTGAAATTCTTGGCGCGCGCATAGGCAAGCAGGGTGGCAATCTGTGTCGAACCAAGCGGCCCGGTTTGCCAGAAATTGGGATTGTCGATCTGAGTAGTGAGCGTGTCACCGCTATTGGACGGGGTCATGTGCGGCGTTTTGGTCTCGAGCGATACGCTCTGCGCCTGCTGGGTGGCGGGGGTGAGCGAGACCGACAGAATGAACGCGACGCCCTGATCAACCAGCTTGCGAGCGGCGGTGGCAGAGACGTCCGGGCGGCCTTGATCGTCCTCGGTCAGCAGCTCGATTGGTCGGCCGAGCAAGCCACCCTGAGCATTGATCTGCTTGACCGCGAACGCGGCCCCCAGCGCAACGGGTTCGGCGTAAGGCTTGGCCGGGCCGACCTTGTCGGTGATCATGCCGATACGCACCGTGGTCTGGGCCTGAACGCCGAGCGCGAGCGCCGATAGTGCCGCGCCGAGAACGGCAGCCGCAGCCTGTCTGCGAATATTCGAAATCAGGACTGTCATGGTTGTCTCCTCCTCATGCCGGATGCAACCGGCGGGATGTTCGGATCTCCCGCACTCTGGCGGGTGGCCAAGGGCCGCAGGTACTTTGCCTACGACTTTTTGTTGCGGCTACGCGAGGCTGTGAAGGCCTCGCGTAGCCGGTTTGCTTCGATCAGCTTCGCGGCGACAGCTGACGGATCCAGTTTCTCAAAGCTACCATCTGCTCAGCGATGATCTTGCGCGTTGCCTCATCCGTCAACTCGCCCTGCTCATTGAATCGGGTATGGCAGGCGCCAATAAACACCTCTGGCTTGGTGAGGACGTTTGCCTCCAGGCCACCGATGATCTTACGAAGGTCATACTGGCTGCGGGCCCCGCCAAGCGGGCCCATCGTCGCAGACAGAATCGCAGTGGGCTTGCCCTTGAAAGGCTGGGGGTTCATTCGCGACAGCCAGTCAATCGCGTTCTTCAGCACACCGCTCACCGAAAAGTTGTACTCCGGGCTTGCGATCAGAAGGCCGTCTGCCTGCGCGATGGCTGCGCCCAGCGACTGAACAGAAGGAGGGAAGCCCTGGGCCTGCAGATCCTGGTTATAGAGCGGCACGCCGGAGTAATCAACGATCTGAATGGACAGGTCATCCGGGGCAAGCGACGCTGCCGCCTGGAGCGCAGCGTGGTTGTAACTTTTCGCCCGAAGGCTTCCTGACAGGGCAACAACTTTTAAGGTGCTCATGGTCAATCCGAGATTTAAAAAGTGAGAGGAGCGCCGGACGCCAGCCATCGAGCGGCAAGCAGCGGGCTCAGGGCTTGACATCCAACGGCAGCGTTTCTTCCGCTTTGAGCCGCGATCATACCGCCAAGCCACGAGGTTCCCGGAACGGTGAGTCAGGGTGGCGAGGTTGACACGGGTCTCGGCTCGCCCCTACGCTCAAGTCGTCAACTTATAGGAGTCACCGCATGAAGCGCAGACAAATACTCAAGGGCATGCCAATGCTGGCGCTCCCCTCGACGCTTCTTGCGCAGAGTGTCTGGCCGGATCGACCGGTTCGGCTGGTCGTCCCGTATCCGCCCGGGGCCTCAACCGATGCCCTGGGTCGAATGGTTGCTCAGAAAGTGTCTGCGGCAATTGGCCAACCGGTTGTCGTGGAGAACCGGGCGGGCGCGAGCGGCATCATTGGTACCGAGCATGTAGCCCGGGCAGCGCCGGATGGCTACACGTTTTTGCTGGGTACCGACTCCACCCATGCCTCCAGCACGCACATGATGGCGACGCCCAGCTATCACCCGATTCGTGATTTCACCCCACTGACACTCGCTGCGGCCAACCCCATCGTACTGGTCACGCATCCAGGCGTGCCGGCGCGAACGCTTCCCGAACTCGTTGAGTGGCTGCGACGAAACCGAGACAAGGGTGGCTTTGGAAGTTCGGGGGCTGGGTCACCGCATCATCTGTCGGGCGAGTTGTTGCGCGAGCGTTCCGGTGCGCCATTTGTTCACGTGCCTTACAAAGGTGGCGCCCCCGCGATCGCTGACCTGATAGGTGGGCAGATCAGCATGGTGTTCGCAAGTGCCATTACCATCCTGCCGCACGTGCAATCGGGGCGTCTGAGAGCCACCGCGGTCACCAGTGCCACACGCTATCCTGGCTTGCCTGATGTGGCCACCATCGCCGAGACCTACGCCGGATTCGAAATGAGCTCCTGGCTTGCGTTTTTCGCGCCGGCCAATCTTCCTGCGCCTATTCAGGCCAGGCTTAGCAGCGAAATTCGTCGCGCCATCTCCGATCAGGAGAGCCGTGACAAGCTGGCATCGGGTGGACTCATCGTGGTGGCGAGCGACCCGGCTGAACTCGCAGCGGTGGTTGAGCGCGAATTCTCGTCTCGCGGGAGACTGATCCGCGAGGCAGGCTTGCGCGGTTCATGACATGACGTGATCCGTCCTGCTCATTGCTCAGCGATGGTGACGACGCGGGGGTAGCAGTCGATCGGAGCGCTGCGATTAAATTGACAGCCGGGTTCGCCGGCGATTTAATACGCGCTCACTTTTTTGTGCGTCGGCTCGCAGACTTGCTGCAGCCGACGTTTTTTATCGTGTGACAAGGGGACCATAGTGAACAAGAACGAACTGATCGAGCACATCGCCAAACAAGCCGATATCTCCAAAGCGGCCGCTGGTCGCTCGCTCGATGCGCTGATCGGTGCGGTCCGGACTACGCTGAAGAAGGGCGGTACCGTGACCCTGGTTGGATTCGGCACATTTGCAGTCAGCAAGCGCGCGGCGCGCACCGGTCGCAACCCGCGAACTGGCGCAGCCATCAAGATCAAGAAGGCCAATGTGCCAAAGTTTCGTCCAGGCAAGGCTCTCAAAGACGCGATCAACTGAATTGAGTCAATGCACATTCATGTGTCGTGATGACTTCGTTTGCGGTGCTCTCATCTTTTCCCTATAATTTTGGTTTTGCTCGACCGGGTGCTTAGCTCAGTTGGTAGAGCGGCGCCCTTACAAGGCGTAGGTCGGGAGTTCGAGCCTCTCAGCACCCACCAGGTCTTGATGTTTGCAGGTTGAGTCGTTTTAGTGTCTGCGGTTTGAAGTGGTTCGCCGGGTCGAGCCGTAGATGCGATAAGCAGTACCAGGAGTGGTAGTTCAGTCGGTTAGAATACCGGCCTGTCACGCCGGGGGTCGCGGGTTCGAGTCCCGTCCACTCCGCCAAGTCCCGAGGGCGAACGAAAGTTCGCCCTCTTTTTTTGTCCTCTACTTTCGTCGCCACCGGCGATCGGACGAAACCATGTTCGATTCGGTTCGCAAGCATCAGCGGATTCTTCTGTTCATCATCGTCGTGCTGATCTTCCCGGCGTTTGCGTTCTTCGGCATTCAGGGCTACGACCGGATGTTTTCGGATGGCGATAACGTCGCGCGCGTAGACGGTGAGCCCGTTACGAGGTCCGAGTTCGAGCAAGCACAGCGTGAACAGTTCGACCGCATCCGCCAGATGTTTGGGGCTTCGGTCGACCCGCAGATGTTCGACACGCCATCCGCGCGTCGAGACATTCTCGAAGGACTGATCGATCAACGGGTGCTTGCTGTCCATGCGCGCGACCGCAAAATCGTGGTGAGCGACGAACGTCTCCGGGAGGCAATTCTCGCCCTGCCTGGACTGACGGGTCCCGATGGAAAATTTGATATCGAGCGGTACCGCGCCTATGTGATCGCGCGAGGGCGCAGTGAAGCCTATTTCGAATCAGAGCTCAGGCGCGACGTGGCGATGCGGGAGATTCCAGATGCGTTGTCGCAGTCGGCCATCGTGCCGCAGGCGTTACTTCAACGGCTTGCGCAGCTCTTGTCCGAGGTTCGTGAAGTCGCTGAACTTGCTTTCAAGCCCGAAGACTTTGCTGCAAAGGTAGAGCCCGACGACGCCCAGCTACGCAAGTACTATGACGACCAGCCTGCCGCATTCCAGGTGGCTGAAACGGCGACGGTGCAATACGTGGTGCTCGACGCCGGTGCTCTGGCCGCGCGGGTCAATGTCGCCGAGGCGGACGTTGCTGCGTTCTACGAACAGAATCGCAAGCGCTACAGTGTCCCCGAGGAGCGTCGCGCGCGGCACATCCTTCTGCGCCTCGCGCCTGATGCTTCCAAGGCTGAGCGTGATGCGGCCCAGGCCCGTGCAGCCGAGCTGCTCGGACGACTCAGGAAGGGTGCTCGATTTGAGGAGATTGCACGGACTGAATCTCAGGATCCCGGGTCGGCACGCCAGGGGGGCGACCTCGACTTCTTCACGCGTGACATGATGACCGCAGCCTTCGCTGATGCGGCCTTTACCGCGAGCAAGGGGGCGCTGGTGGGACCCGTCGAAACCGAGTTCGGCCTGCACCTTATCGAGATTACCGATGTGCGTCCGGCAAGAAGCCGCGCGCTTGCCGAGGTTAGGGAGGAAATCCTCGCTGAAGTGAAGCGTGGCCAGGCCGCACGAAAGCTTGCGGAAGACGCTGACGCCTTTGGAAACCTCGTCTATGAGCAGCCCGACACCCTGCAGCCCGCGGTGGATCGGTTCGGTCTCAAGCTGGAACAGGCGAGCGGGGTAGGGCGTGGAGGTTTGTCGTCGCTACCGCGCGAGCATCCGCTCAACCATCCGCGCCTGCTCGCCGCCCTCTTTGCGCGCGACGCGATCGCCGCGCGCCGAAACACAGAAGCGATCGATGCGGGCGGTGGGCGGATTATCGCGGCGCGTATCCTCGAGCATCAGCCGGTTCGCCAGAAGCCGTTTGATGAGGTCCGCGCCGAGGTCAGGCAGGCGGTTGTGCGTGACGAATCGAAGAAGCTTGCCGTGCGAGCGGGCGAGGAGCGATTAAAGGCTCTGAGAGAGGGCGCGGCTCGCGACGGATTTTCAGTAACTCGCGAAGTCACCCGTACCACGCAGGGTTCGCTGGCTGCGCCCGCGCTCGACGCCATCTTCAAGGCAGGGGTAGCGAAGCTACCCTCGGTAGTGGGCGTTGAACTGGGTGAGCAGGGCTATGCCATCTATGAAATCAGGAAGGTGACCGAGCCCAACGCAGAGGCAATCGAAAAGCGCTCAGCAGAGGTGCGGGCGCAGCTTGAACAGTTGCTCGCCCAGCAGGATGTGGCCGATTATCTCGACGCCCGCAAAGCGAGCACGGATATCAAGCGCTCATTGTCGCGGCTCGGCGGAGGTGCCGTCCAGCAGTGACATCGCCACCTCATTGACTGCTGCAGTCTGGGTGGGGTCGAGTTTAAAAAGCGTCGCCTCGTTCAGTCGCGTGAAGTTCCGTTGCATCGAGCGGTCGTAAGTGGGGTCGTAGTGCTCATCAAGAAGGCGTTGAACCAGGCTATCAAACTCTCTGGCGCCCAATAGCAATCGCCAGGACTGAATGGTCTCTCGCCCGTGCAGCTCGGTGAGCCTTTCAAGCTGTGCGTCCAGCATGTCGGGTTGCGCAACAAAATGCTGGTATTGCGACATCAGTAACCGGCTGCGGTGCCCAAGTTCGGCTTCCAGCACCACGCACTGAGCCTGGCGAATGGCGAGCGTCAGGGACTCGGGTAGATGGCAGGTGCCGATGCGCCGGCTTTCCGACTCGACGAAAACTGGGCGCTTAGGATCAAAGCTCGACAGGCGTTCCCAGAGCAGCGTCTCAAAGTGGCGCTGCCCGGGCTGCGGTTCGCCCGGCATCCGTCCCAGCACCGATCCGCGATGGCGGGCAATTGACTCGAGATCGAGCACCTGCGCGCCGTACGATGCGAGTGAATGCAGTAGCAGACTCTTGCCGCAACCGGTTCGACCAGCAATGACACGGAACTCGAGTGCTGGGGGAAGCCTCTCGAGGTCGTGAATCACCCGGTGTCTGAAGGCCTTATAGCCGCCCTCGAGCAGGCTCACGCGCCAACCGATTCGCGACAGCACCGTAGCCAGTGCACCAGAACGATTGCCGCCGCGCCAGCAGTAGATCAGCGGATGCCATTCGCGCGGTCGAGTCGCGAACTGGGTATCAAGAAGATTGGCGATGTTGCGAGCGACCAATGCAGCGCCGACCCGCTTGGCAACGAAGCCTGATTCATTGCGATACAGGGTCCCGACCTCCGCACGCTCTGCATCATTGAGAACCGGTGCGCTCAAGGCTCGTGGAATATGATCGAGCGAATGTTCGGTTGGGCTTCGCGCATCAAGAATGTCGTCAAATTCGTGGATCCGGGACAGAGCCTGGTCCACCGTAAGGACGTCGGGCGCTTTCACCGGGCAAACCCCTTACAATCAGACGCATGAAAGTTTTTGACCTCTGTTGCGAGGCTGACCACCGTTTCGAGGGGTGGTTTGCGTCCGATGCCGAATACGAGAGACAAATCGCCGAGTCCCTGGTGGAGTGTCCCCTGTGTGGCAGCCGTTCGCTGCGCAAGATGCTCTCGGCACCGCGACTGAATCTTTCGCAGAGTCAGTCTGAACGTCCTCCAGCTGAGTCCACCACGAATCCGACGCACGTTGCGCGTGAGCAGTTGCAGGCAATGTGGATGCAGATGGCGCGCCGGATCATTGAGAGCACCGAAGATGTGGGTGCGCGGTTTGCGGAAGAGGCTAGAAAAATTCACTACCGCGAGGCTGAGGAACGTGCCATACGTGGAACGGCGACCGCTGACGAGACGGCGGCGCTGGCGGATGAGGGGATTGAAGTACTTGCCCTGCCGCTCCCCTCTGCAATGAAGGGGCCGGTCCAGTAGCAGCGGCCCCATGAACGGGACTGTAGCGGCATCGTTCATGAGCCCCGTGTCACGGGAATCTCCACTCGGTCAGCGTCACCCGGAATGGGGGAGTGACGGGCAATCTCAAGCTTGGCAATGGCTGCTCGATGAACCTCATCGGGACCATCGGCGAAACGCAGCGTGCGCGAATGCGCCCACATTGCGGCGAGCGGAAAATCATCGCTCACCCCACCTGCACCGTGCGCCTGAATCGCCCAATCAAGAACTTTGCCGGCAACATTCGGTGCAATCACCTTGATCATGGCGATTTCGCGGCGAGCCACTTTGTTGCCAACGGTGTCCATCATGTGCGCGGCCTGCAGGGTCATGAGACGCGCCTGATCGATCATGCAGCGCGACTCGGCGATTCGCTCATGCCACACCGAATGCTCCGAGATGCGCTTGCCAAACGCAACGCGCGACATGAGCCGCTTGCACATGAGTTCAAGCGCACGTTCGGCAACACCAATTTGCCGCATGCAGTGATGGATGCGGCCAGGCCCGAGCCGACCCTGCGCAATTTCAAACCCACGGCCTTCACCCAGCAGCACATTGTCGATGGGCACCCGGACATCCTTGAACAACACTTCGGCGTGGCCGTGGGGTGCATCATCATAGCCATAGACGGTGAGCGGTCGAATTACAGTAATGCCCGGTGTGTCGGCCGGGACAATGATCATGGACTGTTGCTGATGTCGCGGGGCGGTGGGATCGGTCTTGCCCATGAAAATGAAGACCCCGCACCGAGGGTCGGGCGCACCGGATGTCCACCACTTGCGGCCATTGATGCGGTAGTGATCGCCCTCGCGCGAAATCGTGGACTCGATATTGGTTGCATCGGACGACGCAACCCCGGGCTCGGTCATGGCGAACGCCGAGCGAATCTCGCCTCGCAGTAATGGGTCAAGCCACTGGCGCTTGAGCGATTCGCTTGCATAGCGCTCAAAGGTCTCCATGTTGCCCGTATCAGGCGCTGAGCAATTGAAGACCTCGGGCGCCCAGTGCACACGACCCATGATTTCGCAGAGGGGGGCGTAGTCGAGGTTTGACAGACCTTCGGGTACGCGCGCCGAGCGCGGCAGGAACAGGTTCCAGAGGCCGGATTCGCGGGCAATGGGCTTGAGCTCATCGATGAGCCGCGTGGGGACCCAGGCGTTGCCGGCGCGGCGATTCTCGGTCACCTCGCTCTCGAAGCGGTGCTCATTGGGATAGATGTGCTGATCCATGAAGGCCTTGAGTCGGGCCTGAAGATCGAGGCTGCGGGGGGAGAACTGGAAGGACATGGAAACTCCGGCTACGGTTCGTGCGAACGGATGCTTGGTGCGGGGTGTGAGCGGGCTACTGCACGCCGCGCGCGATATTCCAACCCATTTCAGCGAGCGGTCTGACACGTTCGATGGTGGCGGGCGCCTGAGTGTTCGACGCTGTGCCATCGACTACACGCTTGACAATGCCCTGGAGGATGGCCGCCAACCTGAACATGTTGTAGGCGAGATAAAAATCCCAGTGCTCCAGAACCGACTCCAGGCTACGACCGGTGCGCTGGCAGTAGCGGGCTATGTAGTCGCGCTCGGATGGAATGCCCAATTCCTGCAAATTGAGCCCGCCAATCCCGCGGAATGTGCCTGGCGGAATGCGCCAGGACATGCAGTGGTAGGAAAAGTCGGCAAGCGGGTGCCCAAGGGTGGACAGTTCCCAGTCGAGTACCGCACGAGCCCGGGTGGTGTGGAGATCGAAGATGAGGTTGTCCATTCGGTAGTCGCCGTGCACGATGGACACTTCATCGGACGTTGGAATGTGCGCAGGCAGCCAATCGATCAGCCGGTGCATGGATTCGATGTGTTCAGTTTCAGACGCCTGGTATTGCTTGGTCCAGCGCCCGATCTGCCGCGAAAAATAATTGCCGGGTCGCCCGTAGTCGGCCAGACCGATGGCAGCAGGGTCGATGGAATGGAGCGCTGCCATCACCCGATTCATTTCATCATAAAGCGCCGCGCGATCGGGGTTTGAAAACCCTGGCAGTGACTGCTCCCACAGCACGCGCCCCTGAACGTGCTCCATCACGTAGAACGCGCGCCCGATCACCGACTCATCCTCGCAGAGGCAGAACACCCGCGCGACCGGAACGTCGGTGCCAGCCAGCGCAGAGAGCACCTTGAACTCCCGCTCGATGGCATGCGCAGAAGGCAGAAGCTTTGCGACGGGTCCCGGCTTGGCGCGCATCACCCAGGTACCGGAGGGTGATGAAAGCAGGTAGGTGGGGTTCGACTGGCCGCCCTTGAAGATTTGCGCGCGAAGCTCACCGGCGAAGCCAGGAAGCCGGTCACGCAGCCAATCTGCCAATTTCCCGGTGTCGATCTGATGCCGCTCGGGCACGGGCATGGTGCCATCGAATTCTGGGGCGCTGGATTCGCTGCCCTGCTTGCCAGGGCTGGAAGGGGGGGCAGTGGTGCTCATGGTTCAGTCAGGATGAAGGAGCGACAAACCCAATTTGGCTCGCCGACGGAGCCACATGCTGGGGCGGTAACGCGGATCGGCGGTGATTTGATGAATTTCATCGAGCAGGCGCGTGACCCGCACCGCACCCAGCTTGTCGCCCAGGGTGAGAGGACCCGCTGGATAGCCGAGCCCGAGACGGACTGCCGTGTCGATGTCGGTGGGCGAGGCGATGTGCTGTTGGGCAATTTCGCAGCCGATCGCCACGATCATTGCAAGAATTCGAGGTGCCACGAAGCCCGCGCTGTCGCGGATGACCGAAACCCGAACGCCATCAGCGGCGAAGAGCGCGTGCGCGGCGTCTCGGTAGTCGGCGCGGGTGGCGGGGGTGGTCATCAGGGTGCGGCGTTGGCAAGCGCCCTTGCCAACAGGGAAAAACGTATCGATTGCAAGCGCGCGCTCGGCTGGCCAGTCGAGACAGGCGTGGGTGGCATCGTGCCCAAGCGGGGCCAGCAGAATGAGCGAATCGGGGCCCGGCTCGCGACCCGTGTCGAGGCGCCCACCAAGATCGGTGACCAGCGAACTCAACGCAGAATGCTGCGCCCCCGGGGCAACCCAGACTGGCGGAATGACCGCAACGCCTGGTACGGCGGGTTCGGGAGGGTTTTGCTGCTTTCCTTCGAGGTGACGGTACCAGCCCTCACCACGCTTGCGCCCGTGAAGGCCGGCCACGTTTCGCTGCGCGGCGATTACCGACGGCCGGAATCGGGGCTCGTCGAAGTATTGCCGGTAGATCGATTCCATGACCGGATGAGACACGTCAAGGCCGGTGAGATCCATGAGCTCGAACGGACCCAGCTTGAACCCACTGCCGTCAATGCTCACCTGCTCGCGCATGATGCGATCGATGGTGGCGGGGTCTGCCACGCCTTCGCCCAGAAGCCGCAGTGCCTCGGTGCCAAACCCGCGCCCGGCGTGATTGACGATAAAGCCAGGCGTGTCCTGCGCGCGAACGGCCCGATGTCCAGCGAGTTCGGCGAGCTCGCACAAGCGGTCAAGAATGTGCGATTCGGTGCGCGGGCCGCCAATGACTTCGACAATCCGCATGAGCGGGACGGGATTGAAAAAATGATAGCCCGCCACGCGCTCCGGATGACTGCTGCTCGCCGCAATGGCGGTGATGGATAGCGAGGAGGTGTTGCTTGCAATCACGGCGCTGGGGGCGAGCACCGCATCGAGGTTTGTGAGGAGCTCGCGCTTGGCATCGAGACGCTCAACGATTGCTTCGATGACCAGGTCGCAGTCGGCAAGGTCGGCAAGCGTCTGTGCGGGCAGGATGCGGGCGGTGGCTGCCTGCGCCTGCTCTGGCGAGAGTCGTCCCTTATCCTGCAGCAGGGTGAACACGCCGGCGAGCGACTGAACCGCAGCGGCCAGGGCGGGGGAGTGGCTGTCGAAGAGCCGCACCGGGATTCCAGCCTGCGCAAAAATCTGCGCAATGCCGCGTCCCATGATGCCGCTTCCTACGACTCCGATTCGCTGAAATGGTGTGGGTTTCATGTCCCGGATTGTAACCGGCGGGCACGCTACACTTCCCGCTGGAATCCGGTTTACCCACCACCTTGGCGACACGCTCAACTCACGCGGGGAGACACGCTCATGATCAGGCTGCACGGGTTTGCGATCAGCAACTACTACAACAAGGTAAAGCTCGCCCTCCTCGAGAAAGGCATTCCGTTTGAGGAGGTCTATAACCGCGCCACCAAGGACCCAGCGACGCTCGCGCTCAGCCCGCTCGGAAAGATTCCATTCATCGAGACCGAACACGGCCCATTGTCCGAATCACAGGTCATCATCGAGTACCTGGAAGATCTCAAACCCGAGCCCGCGCTGTTGCCCGCCGACCCGTGGGAGCGCGCCAAGATTCGTGAAATCGTGGCCTACCTCGAAACCCATGTTGAGCTTACCGCGCGGCGCCTGTACGGCAAGGCGTTTTTTGGCGGTACGGCCACCGATGAACTCATCGCACAAACCCGAACGGATCTGGCGAAGGTGATTGATGCCTTCGGTAAGCTCGCACGTTTCGGTCCCTACCTTGCTGGCGATCGCTTCAGCTACGCCGACTGCGCGGGTCTGGTGCATCTTCCCCTGGTCTCGCTCGCAAGCAAGACCATTTATGGCGAGGATCTGATGTCGGCATTTCCAGTGCGTGACTATCTCAAGCTTCTGGGAGAACGGGACTCGGTTCAGCGCGTGAATGCCGACCGCAAAGCGGCTCTCGCCCCTAAGGCCTAACCCGCGTCAAACGCGGATACCTGTTCGTCGCGCTGGGTCTGAAGCTCAAGCCAGCGGTTTTCTGCATCGTCCTTTTCCCGGGCGAGTGTTGCGCGCTGCCGATTCAGGCCCGCAACCCTCGCCCCGTCAGATCCGTTTTCGTATAGGGCTGGATCCTGAAGAGCAGTTTCAAGCTTCGCAAGCTCTGACTCAAGCGTCTGCAGGCGGGACTCAATCGTGCGAATGTCCGCGTCAATGGTTCGAGTGAGGCTCGCAAGAGCCGCTCGTCGCTCGGCGGCAAGCCTGCGCTCAGTGCGGCGGTCCAGCCCGGTGGGTGGGTCGGCCTGGATGCCGGGTAATCCGGCGGCAGGGCTATCGCTGTCGGCCGCCTTGCTCCCGGGAGTCGCCGACTCCACGCGCCGCTGTGCCACCCAGCTGTCATAGTCGTCCAGGTCGCCGTCGTAGTCGGTGAGGGCGCCATCGGCCACGATGACAAACCGGTCCACGCTTGCCCGCAGGAGATAGCGGTCATGCGAGACCAGAAGAAGTGCTCCGTCAAACCGTGCAAGGGCATCGGCGAGAGAATCACGGGTCTGTGCGTCAAGGTGGTTGGTGGGTTCGTCCAGCACCAGCAGTTGCGGACGCTGCCAGGCCAACAGAGAGAAAAGCAGTCGGGCCTTTTCACCGCCTGACATGGGGCCGACCGGGCGGGTGGCGTCATCGCCACGAAACCCGAAGCGCCCCAGAAAATCACGCAGGGTCTGCTCTCGCTGATCCGGGGCCAGCCTCTGCAGGTGGCGTAGTGCCGATTCGTCGTCGCGAAGCGCGTCAACACCCTGCTGGGCGAAATAGCCTACCCGCAGTCCCCGCGCAATGGTGATCCCCCCAGATACGGGAGGCAGGTCGCCGACCAGCGTCCGAATGAGGGTGGTCTTCCCTGCCCCATTACGACCCAGCACACCGATTCGCGCGCCACGCTCGATCTGCAGTTGCCTCACGTGTACGACGGGCGTTTGCTGATAGCCGGCCGCGAGGCGGTCAACCAGTACGAGGTGCTCAGGGCAGTCTTCAGCGGAGGCGAGTTCAAGCTCAACCCCGCTGAGCGCTCGAACCGCCTGCACTTCAGCCATGCGCTCCAGCGCCTTGATGCGACTCTGCACCTGGCGCGCGCGGGTGGCCTGCGCTCGGAAACGCCTGATAAACGACTCAAGATGGGCTGCGCGGGCCGCCGACGATTCCCGCTCGCGCGCAGCCTGTGCCGCACGCGCCGCGCGCTGGCGTTCGAAATCGCTGTAGCCGCCGGCAAAGCGCAGCAGTCGCCCCTCGTCGATGTGCAGACAGCACTTCACGACGCGGTCGAGGAAGTCCCGGTCGTGGGACACGATCACCATGGTTGCGCAAGAGCGCACCAGCCAGCGCTCCAGCCACAACACAGCATCGAGGTCGAGGTGGTTGGTGGGCTCGTCGAGAAGCAGCAGATCGGCGGGAGCGAAGAGCGCACGCGCCAGGTTGAGGCGCATGCGCCAACCGCCGGAGAGCGCGTCAACCGGGGCCTCGCAGGCCTCGGCACTGAAGCCGAGTCCGGATAAAAGTGCTCGGGCGCGCGATGCGGCGTCGGCACCGCCCGCCTCAAGCCAGGCGGCGTGGGCCTGCGCGATCGCGAGCCCGGCTGAATGATCGGAGCCTGATGTCGCCTCCGAAAAGCGGGATTCCGCCTCTGCCAGGGCGTGCTGCGCTGCCACCAGCGCCGCGTCTGCCGCAAGCAGATGCTGCCAGGCCGGAAGTGTGCTGGAGGGAAGCGACTGCTCGAGGCGAATCACACGCTCAAATGGCTGCTCGATACTGCCGGCGTCGGGCGAGGCCTCGCCCATGAGCGCCGACAGGAGCGAGGTCTTGCCTGAACCGTTCAAGCCGATCAACGCTACCCGCTCGCCCGGGGCGATTGTCGCCTCAGCGCCGCGAAGCAGATCGCGCCCGCCCCTCGAGAGCGTGAGTTGTCTGAGCCGAATCACGCCGCGGGCCGACGCCCTGGCTTGCGGGCTGTACGCACTTTTCGCTTGCCACCGGGCGGCGTCGTTGCTGCCGCATGCAGGCCAAGCGCCCGCGCCTCGATGGCCACCAGCATCTGCTCGCCTGTTTCAACCGGCAGGTAGGCGAACTCGAGTTGGGGAAAGGCGGCTTCGAAGTGCTCAGCTTCGTGGCCAATCTCAAGAACCAGCAAACCATCGGGTGTCAGGTGCCTTCCTGCGCCACTCAGGATTCGGGCGATCAGCGTCATGCCGTCAGGTCCGCCGGCGAGTGCGAAATCAGGCTCGGCTCGAAATTCCTGCGGCAATAGCGCCATGGAGGCATCACACACATAGGGTGGATTGCATACGATCAGATCGAATTGCTCGCCGGCATGCGGGGTGAACAGGTCGCCCTGAACCAATTCAATTCGCGTTGCCAGGCCGTGAAGCGCAAGATTCTCTGAGGCCAGCGCCAGCGCGGCCTCGCTGAGATCGCTTGCACGAAGCTGCGCGTCTGGATAGCGAAGCGCGCAAAGCACCGCCAGACTTCCGCCCCCCGTACAAAGATCGAGTACCCGCCCGGGCCAGTCCAGAGGTCGCTCAAATGCGTCGAGGTAGGCGGCCAGGCTGGTATCGAGGGCTTCTGCAATAAGAGAGCGCGGAACGAGGGCGCGCGGGTCGCTTCGAAAGCACACCCCGCGGAGCCACGCTTCGCCAGTCAGATAGGCGGCTGGAAGGCGATTCTTGCAACGCTGCTCGACCAGTGCGATCAACGCCTCACGCTCGCTCCGGGCAAGGCGGGCGTCGAGCCAGCGGTCCAGTTCGTCCGGGGGGAGGTGCAGAGACCACAGGGCGAGCGCGACCGCCTCGTCAAACAGCGACGCGGTTCCGTGCCCCAGGCCGATCTGGGCAGCAGCGAAACGCGACACCGCCCAGCGCAGGCAATCGCGAAGCGTGCGCAGTTCCTGCGTGGCGTCTGCTGCAGATGCCACGCGCTCGGCCCGCCTGGAAGCCTTCACGAGCGCGTCGCGCCGCTTGGCGGCCCGAAAAACGAACGGTAGAGCGGCTCGGAAAACCCGACGAGCGTCTTCTGGCCCTGTTGCAGTACCGGCCTTTTGACCAGCGTGGGCTCTGCCAACATCAACTCCGTGGCACTCAACTGATCGGTCACGGCGAGCCGTCTTGACTCTGGCAGCCTCCGCCAGGTGGTGCCGCGACGATTGAGCAGGGAATCCCAGGGCACGTGCCGCAACCAGCCGGCAAGGAGCTCAGCCTGCAGCCCGTCAGCGCGGAAATCATGAAAGCGATATCCATAGCCTGCGGATTGCAGCCAAGCCCTGGCCTTTCTGACCTGGTCGCAATTCGGGATACCGAACACCGTGATGGGTGCCTCGGCGTCGGCAGCCGGCATGCCGGCAGGCGCTGACACGGGCTCAGTCTCCGCGGAGGAGATCGTTGATGGCGGTCTTGGCGCGGGTCTGGGCATCCACGCGCTTGACGATGACCGCGCAGTAGAGGCTCACCTTTCCATCGCCCGACGGCATGCTGCCTGGTACGACCACCGAGCCGGACGGGACGCGGCCATAAAGGATTTCGCCGCTCTGGCGGTCAACGATCCGGGTGCTGGCACCGATGAACACGCCCATGGAGATGACGGAATGTGCCTCGACGATGACACCCTCGACGATTTCCGAACGCGCGCCGATGAAGCAGATGTCTTCGATGATGGTCGGGTTCGCCTGCAGGGGCTCAAGCACCCCGCCAATGCCCACGCCGCCTGACAGGTGCACGTTGGCACCGATTTGCGCGCACGACCCCACGGTGGCCCAGGTGTCGACCATGGTGCCTTCGCCGATCCAGGCGCCGATATTCACGTAGGAGGGCATCAGCACGACGTTTCGGCTGATGTAGGCGCCCCGGCGGGCGACCGCCGGCGGAACCACCCGGAAGCCGGCGGAAGCGAAGTCGGCGGCTGACCAGTTTGCAAACTTGGTAGGGACCTTGTCGTAAAACCTCAGGTCGCCGCCCGACACCGGCACATTGTCTTCAAGACGGAACGACAGCAGCACCGCCTTCTTGACCCACTGGTGCGTGACCCACTGGCCATCGACCTTTTCAGCCACCCGCAGCGAGCCGTCGTTGAGGCCGGCAATCACCTGGTCTACCGCCTGACGGATCTCGGCTGGTGCGGTGCGCGGACTGAGTTCGGTACGGCTTTCCCAGGCGCGTTCAATCGTCTGCTGCAGTGCGTTCATCGGCGGATTCTGTGAAGTTGAAGGAGTGGAAAGGCGAGTTGCCGAAGCAAGTTCGCCTGATCAGGAATTTCAGCGGGACACCAGTTGAGCGATTCTGCCTGCTGCTTCCAGGCATGAGTCGTGGCTGTCGACCAGTGCCAGTCGCACAAAGCCGCTGCCCGGATTGATGCCCTGCTGGTCCCGGGCCAGGAAACTTCCCGGCAGCACCAAGACATTATATTCCGCCAGGAGCTGGCGGCAGAACGCCTGATCGTCGCCCCCGGGTACCCTGGCCCAGAGGTAAAACCCCGCCTCGGGCCGGCTGACAGCAAGCGACTGCGCGACGAGGGGTGTGACCGCATCGAATTTTTTTTTATATAACAGTCGGTTGGCGATGACGTGCGTTTCATCGCCCCAGGCGGCGATGGAGGCGGCCTGGACCGTGGGGCTCATGGCACCGCCGTGGTAGGTGCGATAGAGCAGAAAGGGCTTGATGAGACTTGCATCGCCCGCGACGAAGCCGGACCGCAGGCCTGGCGCGTTGGATCGCTTGGAAAGGCTGGAAAAGACCATCAGACGTCTGTAATCGGTCCTGCCAAGCGCGTGCGCGGCCTGAAGCGCGCCCAGTGGCGGCTTTGCTTCGTCAAAATAAATCTCGGAGTAACACTCATCTGACGCGATGACGAAGCCGTACTGGTCTGACAGATCAAAGAGTTCGCGCCAGTCTTCCAGCGTCATGACGGCGCCAGTCGGATTGCCGGGCGAGCACGTGAAGAGCAGCTTGCAGCCACGCCAGACCTCTGCGGGGACCGCCTGGTAGTTGACCCGGAAGCCCTCGGAGGCAAGCTGATTGACGAACCATGTCCTTCCGCCGGCTAGAAGCGCTGCGCCTTCATAGATCTGGTAGAACGGATTCGGGCAGATCACCCATGCATTGGTGGCGGGGTCAAGCACGGTCTGGGTGAACGAGAACAGCGCTTCCCGCGAACCATTCACCGGTAAAAGCTGCGTGTCCGGGTTGGGTGCCGGAATGCCGTAGCGGCGCCCGATCCAGGCCGAGATCGACTGCCTGAGCGCCGGGCTGCCAGCGGTGGGTGGGTACACCGACAGCCCGCCGGTCGCCTCTCTCATGGCATCGACGAGCAGCTGCGGGGTCGGGTGACGGGGCTCGCCTATCGACAGGCTGATCGCCGAATAGTTGGGCGACGGCGTGACGTCGGCGAGCAAAGCCCTCAGTCGCTCAAAGGGATAGGGCTGCAGTGATCCAAGAAAACGGTTCAAGAAAGTTCTTTAAATTATTGATAATTAACGATAGGACCCGGTTGCGGGGCCCGCGTCGGGAAGCTGGACAGCCGGGGCTGGTTTCCAGCCGCGTTTACGGTGTTCGGCTACGACGGTCGTGAAAATTCCGCCCCGCACATACCAGCGCGCGGTTAGCCGCATGTATCGCGGTCGGATTGCCGCAACCAGGTCATCCAGGATGCGGTTGGTGATCGCCTCGTGAAATGCGCCTTCGTTACGAAATGACCACATGTAGTTCTTGAGCGACTTGAGCTCAACATTGCTGCGGTCGGGCACATAGTCAATCAGCAGAAGTGCAAAATCAGGTTGTCCGGTGAGCGGACACAGGCAGGTGAACTCCGGCACTTCAAAGTGAACAAGATAATCGCGATCAGAATTCGGATTTTTAAAAATATCTAATGTTTTTGATGGTTTGGATGGCATTGTTAACGTGCTTTATCGATACTTTGCTGCGGTGAGTACTGAGGGCCGGTGATATTATAAAGAGGTGTGGCGGGCGTTCCGGCTCGACCCTACAAGCCGGGAGTTCGGGTGCGCCTCAAACAGGTCAAGTTGTCTGGGTTCAAGTCGTTTGTAGAGCCCACGTCGTTTGAGGTCCCCGGCAAGCTGGTCGGAATCGTGGGCCCTAACGGGTGCGGCAAGTCCAACATCATCGACGCGGTTCGGTGGGTATTGGGCGAGACCAAGGCATCCGAGCTGCGTGGCGAGTCCATGCAGGATGTCATCTTCAGCGGGACGACCTCCCGCAAGGCGTCAGCGCGCGCGTCCGTCGAGTTGGTATTCGACAACTCGCTGGGGCGAATCGGCGGCTCCTGGGGCCAGTATGCCGAACTGTCGGTACGCCGGGTGCTTGGGCGCGACGGGCAGTCCATTTACTCCATCAACAACCAGGTGGTCAGGCGGCGTGATGTCCATGAACTGTTCCTGGGAACGGGGTTGGGTCCGCGAGCGTACGCAATCATCGGTCAGGGCACCATCTCCCGCATCATCGAGTCGCGCCCTGAAGAGCTGCGTGTTTTTCTGGAGGAGGCTGCGGGCGTCTCCCGATACCGCGAGCGGCGGCGCGAGACCGAGGGGCGGCTTGCCGATACCAGGGAAAATCTGACCCGGGTTGAGGACATTCTGCGTGAGCTCAATGACCAGATTGGTCGACTTGAGCGGCAGGCCGAACTTGCGGCCCGTTTCCGAGAGCTTGAGTCCGACCGTGATGCCAAGCAGCGCATGCTCTGGATTCTGCGCCGCGACGACGCCATTGCCGAGCAGGCCCGTATCGCCGGCCAGATTGCGGTGGCGACCAATGCCATTGAGGAGCGTCAGGCTGAGCTCCGGAGGCTGGAGTCAGAGCTCGAGTCCACGCGTGCCTCGCACTACGCGGCAGGTGATGAGGTGCACGCTGCGCAGGGCCGCCTGTACGACGTCAATGCCGAGGTGGCGAGGCTTGAGTCCGATATTCGGGTGGTTGCGCAAACACAGGGCCAGTTGCGGGAGCGCCTGGATTCATTGGCGCTGCAGGCGCAGCGTTCTCAGGCTGTTCTCGACACCACCGAGGCCGATCGCACCGACGCTATGGCTAAGCTGGAGACCGACCGCGAGCAGTCGGAAACGCTGGCAGCCGTTCTCGCGCAGCTATCCGACGCCTACCCCGATGCCGAGGCGCGGGTGCGCGAGGCGAGGGTTGCCCTGGAGGCTGCCAGAAAGCTTGCGGCGCAATCCAGTCAGGCGATAGAACTCTCGGCGCTACGACAGCGAAACGCTCAAAACAGTCTTGACTCGTTACAGATTCGTCGTGATCGACTGAAGGGAGAGCTCGCGCAACTGGCGAGTGTCGATCCGGGTGAGCTCGAGTTTCAGCGGGAGTCGGTCGCTGCAGCGGAGGAGCGGGAAGCGCAGTTGCAGCAGTCGCTTGAGGAGGCCGATGGCCGTTGGCGCGAGCTCGACGGTGCTCGGGCACCGGCCCAGCAGGCGCTTCGTGAATCGGAAGCCTCGCTTGCCCGTATCGACGCCCGGTTGTCTGCGCTGCGCCAGCTCCAGCAGCGTCTCGAGAGCCAATCGAAGGTTCAACCTTGGTTAGAGCGGCACGGCCTGGAGCGACTGACGCGGCTGCACCCGCGGCTTCGAATCGAACCGGGCTGGGAGGCTGCATTCGAGGCCACGCTTCGCGAGCGCGTACATGCTCTGGAACTTGCGGGCATGTCGATGCTGGCCGCGCTCGCATCGGATCCGCCGCCCTCAAAAGTGGCTTTCTTTGCGGCGGACGCGGTGGCGCCGCCACCTGCCAACCGGTCTGCTGAGCTCAAGCCGCTGTCATCGCTTGCCAACTGTCCGGACGCTGGGGTCCAGGCGATGCTTCACGACATGCTTGCCCATTGCTATGTCGCTGAGTCGCTTGAGCAGGCATTCGCGCAGCGCAGCCTGCTTCCGGCGGGCGCCCAGTTCGTGGTACGTGAGGGCCATCAGGTGGGGCGCTTTTCGGCTGCGCTGCATGCGGCCGACACAGAAGCTGAGGGCCTGCTCGCCAGGCTTCATGAAATCGACAACCTTGCGCGCGAGCAGCGTGCTCAGCAGATGCTGGTTGATGACGCGCGCGGCGTGGCTGTGCGCACCGAGGCAGGGGCGGCAGATGCCCAGCGTCAGCTGGCGCTATTGCGCGAGGATCATGCGCGTGCACTGCGTGAGCTGTCGACGCTCAGGCTGAACGCTCAGCGGCTCGAGCAGGAATCCGTCAGGCTGGCCGGCAGTCGCGAGCGCTTGACTGCCGAACTCGATGATATCGCCCGCCAGGCCCGCGAATTTGAGTCGACTCTCGAGGAACTCGCCGGCGAGTTCGAGACGCTTGATGCGCAACTGGGTGAGACGCAGCAGAAGGCCGAAGAGCAGCAGTTTGTGCTTGAGGAGGATGAGTCGGGGCTCGAGCGGCAGCGGGAACAGCTTAGGCAGGCGGAGGCCGATGCGCGTGAGGCCGACTTCGCAGCGCGCTCCACCGAAGCGCTGATCGAACGCTTGAACGGATCGGCCGAAACCGCCCGAGTGCAGTTGCAGTCCGCAGGTGAGGAGCGCGCATTGCTCGAGGCGCGGCTAGGTGATATCTCCGATACTGAGGCGCGCGATGCGCTGCAGGCGGTGCTGGCGAGTCGGGTTCAAGCCGAGAGCGCCTTGGGCGCAGCCCGGCAACGACTCGACGAGATCAGTCAGAAGCTTCGCACGGGTGACGAGGCGCGCCTCAACGCAGAGCGCGCTCAGGAGCCGCTGCGCGAGCGTATGCACGCCTTGCAGCTTGATGAGCAGGCGGCGCGTATCAATGCGGAGCAGTTCGCGGGGCAGCTTCTTGAGGCGTCAGTGGACGAGGCGGCAGAGGCCGAGCTTCGCGAGCGCTTTGCCGAGTCGTCACCCAAGCCCAGCTGGCTGCAGGGTGAGGTCACCCGGTTGTCCAATGCCATTGCTGCGCTCGGGCCCGTCAACCTCGCCGCCCTCGACGAGCTGACCCAGTCGACCGAGCGGCAAGGGTTTCTGCGCGCCCAACTCGCTGATCTCAACGAGGCAATCAACACGCTGGAAGACGCCATCCGCAAGATTGACCGTGAAACCCGTACCTTGCTCCGGGAAACCTACGACACGGTCAATGGTCACTTCGGCGAACTCTTCCCGCGCCTGTTTGGTGGCGGCGAAGCCCGGCTCATCCTCACCGGAGAGGAAATACTTGATGCGGGAATTCAGGTCATGGCGCAGCCACCCGGCAAGCGCAACAGCTCGATTCACCTGCTGTCTGGCGGCGAAAAGGCGCTCACTGCCATTGCTCTGGTATTTTCCCTGTTTCAGATCAATCCGGCTCCGTTCTGCCTGCTCGATGAGGTGGACGCGCCCCTTGACGATTCCAATACTGAGCGCTACGCGGAAATGGTTCGTGCAATGTCCGCCCAGACCCAGTTCCTTTTCATCACCCATAACAAGATCGCCATGGAGTTCGCCGAACAACTCATTGGGGTCACGATGCAGGAGAAGGGAGTGTCGCGCCTCGTTGCGGTAGACCTCGAGGCGGCGGCCAACTTCGCGAAGGCAGCATGATCGACAGTCTGACCGTCAGCATCCTGCTTTTTGTTGCGCTGGCCATTGGTGCTGTGGTGGCACTTGACGCCTGGCGCTCGTGGCGGTTGCGTCGTCTCTCGGTGAAGAACGAGCCGCCAAGACATGTTTCTCGCCCCGTCGACCCAGAGCCCAGAGGGACAATCTCAGGCGGGGGGGGCCGGGGCGCTTCGCCTGCCGGCACGGCGAGGGGCGAGCCCAGCCTGGGCTTGACAGGTGTTCAGCCCGATGACCCTGCGCGAGCCGAACCGCAACTAGGTTCGCTTGACGGAGCGTCTGCTGCGAACGCGGATCATGCCCAGGGACATTCGCCTGGGGTGGGGCTCGAGTCCGTGGGTGTTGACGACAAACGGGGCAGTCCGGTTGACGCACGAGATCGCAGTGATGCTGGCCGTTTGAGCCCGAATGCGTCATCGCCTTTCGAGTATGTCGACTCCAGACCGGTATTTACCGCGCAGCCCAAGGCGCCGCCGGCCTTTTCCGCTGAGGCGGGGGAGCCCGCCGGGCAACGGTTGGCGGATAGCTCAGTTGCAAGCGTCCGGAATGACTCCAGCCTTGCGCAGGCCCTTCGCGAGGACTCGCCGCGCACAGTTACCCAGTCGCCAACTTTGATGCCGCCTGACCTCGGGGCGACGGCCCTGGGGAGTGGCCATCCTCTTCCCGAGGCGCGGGGCGGAATCCTGTCAGATCGAACCGATTGTGTGGCCTTGCTGCGGTTTGTTCAGCCGGTTGCCGCCGAGAAGCTGGTATCGCTGGGGCAATCGTTCAGGCGCTCGGGCAGCAAGCCAGTGATGCTCGAGGTGCTCGCGGGAGCCGCATCGCCTGAAGGCTGGCATACCCCGCGTGCTGGCGAATCATGCGCGGTGGCGCGCTTTGGGTTGTTGCTCGCCAATCGCGCAGGGCCTCTCAACGCGCTTGAATACACCGATTTCGCGCAGCGTGTGCGTGAGCTTGCCGCGTCGCTGGGGGTTGGCGTCGAGATCAGCGACATGGCGAGCGTTTTGGCGCGCGCCCGTGCGCTCGACTCCGACAGTGCCCGTCTTGACGCGCAGGTGTGCATCAATGTCGACGCTTCCGAGACCCTTGGGCCAGCTCAGCTCGCGGCGCTGTCGGGGCCGCTCGCCATTGTCGAACGCGGCAACAACCGGTATGCGCGCCTCGGCCCCCGCGGCGAGACGATTTTCTCGGTTGCCCTGGGCGAACAGCCCAACCGGCTCAGCTTTCTTCTTGATGTGCCGCGAGTGTCAACCGAGGCGCGTCCGTTTGCTGCCATGATCGAATGCGTTCGAATCAGCGCCCGAAGACTTCCCGGGCGAATCATTGATGATGGAGGCAAGGCCCTCACTGATCGGGGTATCGAGGCAATCATGACGCAGCTCGACGAGCGATGTGCGGCGCTCACCGCTGCAGGGCTTGAGCCTGGCTCTGCGCCCGCGCTTCGGGTTTTCAATTAGCGAGAACGTTAGGCGTGTTGGCGATTATCGGCGGGAGCGGTCTCTACCAGCTCGATGAGTTGCGTGATGCGGTTCCCGTAGCCATGGAAACGCCCTGGGGGGCGCCGTCTGACACCATGACGCGAGGCGTCTGGGGTGACACGCAGGTGCTCTTCATCGCACGCCACGCAAGAGCGCATAGCGTTCCTCCGCACCGAATCAATTACCGCGCAAACCTCTGGGCCTTGCGCCAGGCGGGGGCGAGCCAGATCGTCGCAGTGGCGGCGGTTGGGGGCATCGCGGCTGATTGTTCGCCAGGCATGCTGGTGGTGCCGGATCAGCTGATCGATTACACGAGCGGCCGAGAGGCCACGTTTTTCGACGGCTCAGAGGGCAAGGTCGTTCATGTGGATTTCACCGAGCCCTACGATGCAGCGCTGCGATCGGCTCTGTCTGACAGTGCCAGCGGACTCGGCCTGCCGTTGGTCAGGGGGGGCGTCTATGGCTGCACTAACGGCCCCCGGCTTGAAACCGCTGCCGAAATTCGCCGGATGGCACGGGACGGTTGCACCATTGTCGGCATGACCGGCATGCCGGAAGCTGTCCTGGCTCGGGAACTTGAGGTGCCTTACGCCTGCCTGGCGGTGGTGGCGAATGCGGCTGCCGGGCTGACATCGAGTGCCGGCGGAGTGTCGATTGACGCCATCATGGCCACACTCACTCGGTCGGTTGCCGACGTGCGGCGGTTGCTGGCGGCGTTGTGTTCGGGAGAGGCCAGCCGGCGACAGGCTTGAGATGCTCAGGCGAGTGCCGTCAGCAGTTCGCTCTCGAATTCAAGGGTTCCTCGTGTCTGACTGAACACCGGACCCTGCACCACCAGAACGTCTTCCACCCGCTCGCCCAGCGTCATGATTCGGGCACTGACCAGACTGACCTGATGCCGACTCATCACCCGCGCCAAACCGTAGAGCAGTCCGGTTCTATCGTTCGCGGTGATGGACAGCAGATAGCGACCGCCCCGCTCGTCGGGGCGTAGGTCAACAGTGGGGGTCACCGGAAAATATCGCGACCGCCTTGAAAGACGACCGCGAACCGGGGCGGGTAGCGCGCCGGCGTTTCGAAGGGCATCAGACAGTTCACGCTCAACCAGGCTCAGCCGCTCGCGATAGCCCATCTGCGCATGCGGGTCGACCACCAGAAAACTGTCAAGGGCATGGCCGTCCGGGGTGGTATGGATTTGTGCATCGAGGACCGAGAGATTGTGGCTATCGAAGTAGCCGCAGATTCTTGCAAACAGGTCGGTCTGGTCCTGGGTGTAAACCACCACCTGGAAGCCTTCACCGATGGGCGCCATCCGGGCGCGCACCACGGCTTCTTCTTGATTTCCTGCGCCTGTCAGCACGCGCGCGTGCCAGGCAATGTCCACGGGTTCGGTGCGAAGAAAGTAGGAGATCCCCAGGCGGGTCCAGAAGTCGCGGTAGCGCTCAGGATCAACCGCCTGAAGGTTAAGCAATCGAACGGCCTCGCTCCGTCGGCTATCCAGCATGGAGCCTGCGTTGGATGTCTCGCCCGCCAGATGCCGTCGCGTTGCGCGGTAGAGATCCTCCAGCAGTTTTGCCTTCCACGCATTCCATACCTTGGGGCTGGTGCCGCGGATATCGGCAACCGTCAGCAGGTAAAGATACGTGAGACGCTCCTCGCTCTGCACAAGGTCACTGAAGCGGCCGATGACATCGGGATCAGACAGGTCCTGCTTCTGGGCGATGGATGACATGGTGAGGTGATGTTCGACGAGGAACACGACCAGGTCCCGGTCGCCATCCGTGATTCCATGGGCGTGGCAGAACCTCCGCGCGTCAAGTCGCCCCAGCGAGGAGTGATCACCTCCGCGGCCTTTGGCAATATCGTGGAACAGTGCAGCGACCACCAGCAGCCAGGGCGCGCGCACACCAGACATGAGCTGGCTGCAAAACGGGTACTCGTGCGCATGTTCGGCCATCGCAAAGCGCCGAAGGTTCCGAACCACCATCAGGATGTGCTGGTCAACCGTGTACACATGAAACAGATCATGCTGCATCTGGCCGACGATCCGCCTGAACACTGGCAGGTATCGTCCCAGCACCGACCACTGATTCATCAGCCGCAACCCGCGCGTGACGCCGTGTTCGGCTTGAAGAAACTCGAGAAACAGCAGACGGTTCTGCGGGGACTGCCTGAACGCGGAATCGATACGGGTGCGAGCGCGCCAAAGCGCCCGCAGTGTCCCGGCTGTCATGCCATGCAGTTCGCGATGGCGGGTGAGTACCAGAAACGCACGCAGAATGGCAGATGGGTCCTGCTCGAATATCGAAGGATTGGCGATGTCGAGCAGACCGCCGCGATTGACGAACTCTGAATCAAGCGGCTCGGGTTCGCCGGAGGCCGGCGGCGAAAGGCGTTCTCTAAGGTCTTGCAGCAACAGACTGCTTAGCTGAACCACCGCCTTCGCAGCCCAATAGTAGCGCTGCATCAGGGCTTCGGATGCCTGGCGCGCGTCGCCGCCACCGAGGCCGAGCGCTGTGCTGACCTGGGCCTGAAGGTCAAAGACCAGCCTGTCCTCGCGGCGCCCGGATACAACGTGGAGCGAGGCCCGGATGCGCTTTAACATCCGCTCGTTATGGCGGATCTGGCGGAGCTCGGTCGCGCTGATCAGGTTGCCTCGGACCAGGTCGGCCCAGCTCGCTCCGAGTCCGGCGGCGCGACTGATCCAGAGAATCAATTGCAGGTCGCGCAGGCCCCCCGGACTTTCCTTGCTATTGGGCTCGAGGCTGTAGGGGGTGTCTTCAAAGCGCGCATGGCGCTGGCGCATCTCGAGGAGCTTCCTGGAGAAAAAAAGTGCCGGATCGAGTTCGTTCTCAAGCCGCTTGCCAAGCTCCTCGAAACTTTCGCGCCGGCCGGCGAGCAGTCGCCGCTCGATCAGGCTGGTTTGAACCGTGATGTCGCCGCGCGCCTCATCAAGGCACTCATCAACGCTGCGCACGCTGTGTCCAATCTGCAGCCCGAGGTCCCAGCATGCGCTGACGAATCGCTCGAGGATCGCGGCCTCTGGATCGTCTGGCCGATCGGCAATAATCAGCAGGTCAACATCGGAATGAGGAAAGAGTTCGCCTCGCCCGTAGCCACCGATTGCGAGCAGCGTGAATCGGGAGGGAACCCCAATGGATTGCCAAAGGGTTCGCAGCATCCGGTCGGTTGCACGGCAAAGCGAAGACAGCAACCGGTCGGGGTTGCGCGAAAGCTTGAACTGCTCGATCGACGAATCAACCGCTGCTCGATACGTCTGGCGCAGCTCGCCAAGGCCGCTCTCGAGCACCACAGTCAGGCTGCCGCTTCGCTTGCCGGCCGCGCCGGACAGCCGTCGGAAAGGGTAAGCACCTCAAAGCCGCTCTCAGTCACCAGAACGGTGTGCTCCCATTGTGCGGAAAGGCTGTGGTCGCGCGTGACGATGGTCCAGCCATCGCCCAGTTCTCGAACGTCACGCTTACCTGCGTTGATCATAGGCTCGATGGTGAAAATCATGCCGGGCTCGATTCTCTCGCCAGTGCCGGGCCTGCCGTAATGAAGTACCTGCGGCTCTTCGTGAAACCGTCGTCCTATGCCGTGGCCGCAGAACTCGCGCACGATCGAGTAGCCGCAGCCCTCCGCATAGCGCTGGATTGCATGACCGATATCGCCCAGTGTGGCCCCCGGCTTGACCTGCTCGATGCCCAGCCACATGGCTCGGAACGTGACATCGCACAGACGCCGAGCGGCAATGGAGGGCTCGCCCACACAGAACATTCGGCTGGTATCGCCGTGAAAGCCGTCCTTGATGACGGTGATGTCGAGGTTGACGATGTCGCCACTTTTCAAGACGCGTGCGCCGGGGATGCCATGGCAGACCTGGTGATTGACCGAGGCGCAAATGGACTTTGGATACGGCGAGTAGCCAGGCGGGGCATAGTTGAGTGGCGCCGGGATGGTGCGCTGAACGTCCACCATGTAGTCATGGCACAGGCGATCGAGTTCGCCGGTGGTGATGCCGGGGCGCACATGAGGAGCAATGAAATCAAGCACCTCGCTTGCCAGGCGTCCAGCTACGCGCATGGCTGCGATGTCGTCGGATGATTTAAGTTGAATAGTCATGCTAAGATTATAGGTTAGCTGTTAATTTCTCGTTGAAAGTCGTTGGTTAGAAACTCGTTGTTTTAAGCCCGCGCTTTTAAGCCCGCGCTTTTGGTTAACAGGGTGCTTCCCTGCTGATATGGATGGTCGATGTCCAGGCTGTCATTTCATATTCAGCGTGGCAGTTTTTTCCGCTCCTTCCAGGGTGGATAACCAGAAGCGTAAGACTCAACCCCCAAGGAGATGTTTATGTCCGCCACCATGCGGCAAATGCTCGAGGCCGGAGTTCACTTTGGCCACCAGACGCGTTTCTGGAACCCCCGGATGGCCCCGTACATCTACGGCCATCGCAACAAGATTCACATCGTCAACCTTGAGAAAACCCTCGGGCTTTATCAGGAAGCGATGAAATACCTGAAACAGCTGTCCTCTAACCGCGGCACCGTGCTGTTCGTTGGCACCAAGCGCCAGGCCCGTGAAATCATGGCGGAAGAAGCCCAGCGCGCAGGCATGCCCTACGTTGATCAGCGCTGGCTCGGTGGCATGCTGACCAACTTCAAGACCGTCAAAACCTCGATCAAGCGTCTGAAGGATATGGAGGTGATGCTTGCCGAGGGTGGCGTTGAGCGCCTCTCCAAGAAAGAGTCGCTTCTTTTTCAACGCGAACTCGATAAGCTGAACCGAAGCTTGGGTGGTATCAAGGACATGGGCGGCCTGCCGGATGCGCTGTTTGTGGTCGATGTCGGCTATCACAAGATCGCCGTGACCGAGGCCGCCAAGCTCGGCATTCCGGTGGTGGGTGTGGTTGACACCAATCACTCGCCCGATGGCATCTCCTACATCATCCCCGGCAACGACGACTCCGGCAAAGCCATCCGCCTGTACGCTCGCGGCGCGGCTGACGCCATTCTTGAGGGGCGCAGCAGCGCTCTCCAGGAGGTCGTGAAGGCGGCCAGTGAAGAGGAAGAGTTCGTCGAAATTGAGGGCGAGGAAGCCTGAGGCTCCTCCGTCGGGTGCCCTGGGCGGCACCTGACCTGACCGCCTTGCCGCCTCGCGTCTGACAGGCCGGGCGGGGTGGCCCTTATTCAATTTATTTTCGGAGAACAAGCGATGGCTGAAATCACCGCTGGCATGGTCAAAGAACTTCGCGAAAAAACTGACGCGCCCATGATGGAGTGCAAGAAGGCACTTACCGAGGCGGGTGGCGATCTGGCGAAGGCCGAGGAAATCCTTCGCGTACGTCTTGGCAACAAGGCGAGCAAAGCAGCTTCACGTGTCACCGCAGAGGGCGTTGTGGGCGTGTTCATCGCAGCCGACGCACGCGAAGCTGCGATCGTTGAACTCAACTGTGAGACCGACTTCGTCGCAAAGAACGACGACTTCCTGGCCTTTTCATCCCGTCTTGCAAAGCTGGTTGCCGAGTCGGCACCGGCGGACGTTGCTGCCTTGTCGGCGCTGCCGCTTGAGGGTGCAACGGTCGATGCCGTTCGCACGACGCTGGTCGGCAAGATTGGCGAAAACATTTCTGTTCGCCGCTTTCACCGCGTGGCCGCTGAGGGGCGGGTGGTGAGCTACGTTCACGGTGGCGCAAAAATTGGCGTCCTGCTCGACCTGGTGGGTGGAGACGAGTCGCTGGCACGCGACATCGCCATGCACATTGCCGCAGCCAAGCCCAAGGCTTTGTCGCGGGAGGGTGTGTCGTCCGAACTGATTGATACCGAGCGTCGGATCGCCCGCGAGAAGGCCGCCGAATCCGGCAAGCCAGCCGAAATCGTCGAAAAAATGGTCGAGGGTAGCGTCCAGAAGTTTCTCAAGGAGGTCACCCTCCTTGGTCAGCCGTTCGTGAAAGACGACAAGCAGACCATCGAGCAACTGCTCAAGTCGCGGGGTGCACGGGTGGCTTCGTTTACGCTCTACCTGGTGGGCGAAGGTATCGAGCGCAAGCAAACCGATTTTGCTGCCGAGGTGGCAGCCCAGGCGGCGGCCGCTGCAGCGCGCTAGTGGAACCCGGGCGGCGCATAGTGCTGCCGCCCCTCTTTGCGCGTCAGAATGGCGCATAATGTGCGGGTTTGCCGACTGAAGGCATCGGCCCAGGGTCGGCGTGAACCGCGCTGAGGTCATCCCTTGGATCTGTCTTCATCTTCCCCTAATCCGCCCCGGCTCGCACACCGCAGGGTGTTGCTCAAGCTCTCTGGTGAAGCCCTCATGGGCGACGATGCCTTTGGCATTAACCGCCTCACGATTGAGCGAATGTGCGCCGAAGTCGCCGACGTGTCCCGCATGGGCGTCGAGTTGGCTGTGGTGATTGGCGGCGGCAACATCTTTCGCGGGGTGGCGGGGGGGGCAGCGGGAATGGATCGCGCCACGGCCGACTACATGGGCATGCTCGCCACCGTCATGAATGCACTCGCGCTTCAGGACGGTCTGCGGCAACTCGGTATCGTCTCTCGGGTGCAGTCAGCGCTCAAGATCGAACAGGTGGTTGAGCCCTACATACGCCCCAAGGCGCTCCGGTACCTCGAGGAGGGCAAGGTGGTGATCTTTGCCGCAGGTACCGGCAACCCATTCTTCACCACCGATACGGCGGCTGCGCTCAGGGGTGCAGAAATGGGGGTCGAGATTGTGTTGAAGGCCACCAAGGTCGATGGGGTTTACACCGCAGATCCCATGAAAGACCCCAGTGCCACGCGTTATCAACGCATCAGCTTTGACGAAGCCATCGGCCGCAACCTGAAGGTGATGGACGCCACCGCATTTGCGCTGTGTCGTGACCAGCGGCTTCCGCTCAAGGTCTTTTCAATTTACAAGGAAGGCGCCCTTCGTCGGATCGTGACCGGCGAAGACGAGGGCACCCTGGTCTACGCCTGACACGCAGCAGAGGAATTCGATGAGTCTTTCCAACGTAAAAAGCTCGACCGAGCAAAAGATGAACAAGTCGCTCGAGTCGCTGAAGCTTGCGCTATCCAAGATCCGTACCGGGCGCGCGCACTCGGGTATTCTCGATCACGTTCAGGTCGATTACTACGGCAGCCTTGTGCCCATCGGTCAGGTTGCCAATGTCTCGGTCATGGACGCACGTACCCTCAGCGTTCAGGCCTGGGAAAAGAAGATGGTTCAGGTCATTGACAAGGCCATCCGCGAGGCTGATCTCGGACTCAATCCGGTCACCGTGGGTGAACTCATCCGGGTGCCCGTGCCGCCACTTTCCGAGGAGCGCCGCAAGGAACTGGCCAAGGTGGCGCGTGGCGAGGGAGAGCAGGCAAAAGTTGCTGTTCGGAACCTCCGCCGCGAGGGCAACGAGCAGTTGAAGAAGCTTCTCAAGGACAAGGCGATTTCCGAGGACGACGACCGCCGCGGTCAGGATGATGTGCAGAAGCTCACCGATCGACACATCGCAGAAATCGACAAGCTCATCTCGGCAAAAGAGCAGGAAATTCTCACGGTCTGATTCGGCTTTAGTCGCGTGAAACCAATCTTCGCCAGTTCAACTGCCACGGTGCCTTCCAGTGGATCGGTCCCGAGGCACGTCGCCATCATCATGGACGGCAACGGTCGTTGGGCCACCAGCAGACGGTTGCCCCGGGTGGCGGGTCATGCGCGCGGCGTCGAGGCGGTTCGTACCATTGTCGAAGCGTGCGCCAAAGCTGGCGTTGAATTTCTGACACTGTTCGCGTTCAGTTCAGAAAACTGGCGGCGCCCTGTCGATGAGGTATCGGTTCTCATGCGGTTGTTTGTTTCGGCGCTGGAACGCGAAGTCGATCAGCTGCACTCGAATGGTATCCGGCTGCGCGTAGTCGGCGATCTCGATGCATTCGAGCCCAGGCTGAGAGCGCTGATCCGGCAGTCCGAGGCCCGCACGGCCGCCAATCAGCGCATGACGCTCACGATTGCGGCGAACTATGGCGGGCGTTGGGACATTCTTCAGGCCACGCGCGCAGCGCTGGCTGCGAACCCCGATCTCGTCACTCACCCCGAGCGTCTGGATGAGGCACTGCTGACGCCTCACCTGGCGATGGCCTATGCACCAGAACCCGATCTGTTCATCCGCACGGGCGGTGAGCAGAGAGTGAGCAATTTTCTGCTTTGGCAGTTGGCGTACACCGAGCTCTACTTTACCGATCGCTATTGGCCTGATTTCGATACCGCAGCGCTCGAGCAGGCGTTTGACTGGTACCGTCAGCGGGAGCGTCGCTTCGGGCAGACCAGCGGCCAGGTCGCCGCGCAGGCAAGCGGGTGATTGCATGCTGATCGCCCGGATAGTGACTGCCGTGCTGCTGCTGGCGGTTCTGATTCCGGTGGTTCTTGTCGGTCCGGTGTGGCTTTGGGGGCTGGTGTCTCTTCTTCTCCTGGTCATTGCTTATACCGAGTGGTGCGGTTTGGTGTCGGGTCGAAAGCCGGCTCTTCCTCAGCTGACAGCCGTTGTTGTAGTGGGCATAGCGGTTGTCGCTCTCGTGCCGCTCGGCAACGTCCCCCAGCCACTTCTCGTTGCTGCGTGTTTCCCGCCAACCTTGTTCTGGCTCGTCGAGGCGCCGAGGCGTCTTCGGCGACATCACGCGAGTGGAGGGCGCGGTGCGCTTGCGCTATGGCTGCTTGGCGCCTGCTGGCTTGCGCTCTACCAGTTGCGGGCCGAAGGGCCGGCAGTTCTGGTGACGGCCATGGCGATAGTGTGGGTGGCCGACATCGCTGCGTATTTCGCCGGTCGAGCCTTTGGACGTCGCAAGCTTGCTCCCGCAATCAGCCCGGGTAAATCCTGGGAGGGCGCCGTGGCCGGCATGCTCTCGGTGGCGCTGCTCGGATTGGCATCGGTCCAGGCGTCAGCGCTGTCCGGTGCGCTGCCTTCCCTGCTTGCAGCGCGCTATGGCATGGTTGCAGCGGCCGTGATGCTCGCGCTTCTTGCAGGACTTTCCATCGTTGGCGACTTGTTCGAGTCGCTCCTCAAGCGTGAAGCAGGTGTCAAGGATAGCGGCACCTTATTGCCCGGTCATGGCGGAGCGCTCGATCGAATCGACGCCCTGATCCCCACGATGCCAGTCGTGGCTCTGCTTCACGAACTGCTGCGATAATCGAATGATGAAGTCAATCACGGTGCTGGGAGCCACAGGCTCTATCGGTTTGAGTACGCTCGATGTTGTTGCGCGGCATCCGGAGCGTTTTCGTGTGTATGCGCTTTCCGCGCACAGTCGAATTGATGCTCTCCTTGAGCTTGCTCTCAGGCACCGGCCGGAGTGCGTGGCGGTGTCGGACGAGGCGGCGGCGGCGCGCTTGAGAGAGCAGTTTGGTGAGCGCGGTCTGGACATCGAAGTCCTGAGCGGTTCCGGAGCACTTGAAACCATCGCGGCCGCGCCTGCAGTTGACCTGGTGATGGCTGCGATCGTGGGCGCAGCCGGTCTCAGATCGGCGATTGCCGCGGCGCGCGCGGGCAAGTGCATTCTTCTGGCAAACAAGGAAGCGCTGGTGATGGCCGGCGAGGTCTTCCTGCGAGCATGTCGTGAGGGCGGGGCCTCGGTCTTGCCTATCGACAGTGAGCACAACGCCGTCTTCCAGTGTTTGCCTTCAGGCGGACAGCGCGGCGGAATTCGGCGAATCCTCCTCACGGCCTCGGGTGGACCCTTTCGCGAGGCCAGTCTCAAGACCATCGAAGAGGCAACGCCCGCCCAGGCGGTTGCGCATCCGCGCTGGAGCATGGGCCGAAAGATTTCTGTCGACTCGGCAACCATGATGAACAAGGGGCTCGAACTGATCGAAGCGCACTACCTGTTTGATGTGGCGTCTTCGTCTATCGAAGTCGTGGTTCACCCACAGAGCATCGTCCACTCCATGGTGGAGTATGTCGATGGCTCAGTGCTTGCCCAACTTGGAAACCCCGATATGCGTACGCCGATTGCCCACGCGCTCGGCTACCCCGACCGGATCGAAAGCGGGGTGACGCCGCTCGATTTGATGGCCGCAGGACGGCTTGACTTCGAGCCTCCCGACCCGGTGAGATTTCCCTGTCTGCGCCTTGCGCGCGAGGCGCTCGAGTGTGCGGGCGGCGCGCCCTGCGTGCTGAACGCTGCGAATGAAATGTCGGTTGAGTCATTTCTTCAGGAGCGAATCCGGTTTGGCGATATCGCGCGGGTCAACGAGGCAGTGCTGAACAAGCTCGGTGGCGAGCGTGCCGGTCATGACGTGAATTCCGTGATCGAGCTGGATGGGCGTGCCCGCCGGCTGGCATCGGAGGTGATGGAGCGAATGACTTCATGACGCTTATTCAAACCGTCCTGGCGTTTCTCGCGGCGCTCACCCTGCTCATATTCGTTCATGAGCTCGGCCATTTCGCCGCTGCACGATGGTGTGGCGTCAAGGTCCTCAAATTTTCCATCGGGTTTGGCCCGGCGATCTGGTCGCGTGCTTTTGGGGCAGATCGAACTGAATGGATGATTGCTTCGATCCCGTTGGGCGGCTACGTGCAAATGCTCGACGAGCGCGACCGGGACCCCGCTCTGCCGATCGCGGTCGCGGATCTGCCGCGGGCCTTCTCCCGGCGGCCGCTTCACCAGCGCGCTTTCATTGTTCTGGCTGGACCCTTGGCGAACTTTCTGTTGGCAATTGTTCTTTACGCGGCGCTTGCCTGGGGCGGAACCGAGCAGCCTATTCCCGTTCTTGATTCACCGCCCGCAGCGAGTGCGGCGGCTGATGCTGGTTTGATGGCAGGGGATCGTGTTGTTGCGGTCAACGGTGCGCCCCTGCAGTCGTGGAACCAGTTGCGGCTCAAGTTGATTGATGCGTCGCTTGGGGGCGAGACCGTCACGCTTACGGTGGACCGGGCTGGTACGCTTCAGCCTGTTCGCATCGGCACGCGTGGCGCGATGTCGTCAGAGCCCCCCGACCGCGACCCGCTACACGTGCTCGGCCTGGCACTGGCGCCCGGAGAGGTGTTGATCGGCAGCGTGATGGCAGGTGAGCCTGCAGTGGAGGCTGGACTTCGCGCGGGCGATCGGGTTCTCGCGGTCAACGGGGAGCCGGTGAGGCGCGCGCGCGAGTTGATCGAACGGGTGCGCGAAAGTGCTGGACGTACCCTGGTCATGACGGTTGAAAGAGGGGCGGACGAGATCACCGTTAGTGTCGTGCCATCCGCTCACGACGCGGGCGTAGAGGGCGGCCGGACGCGCGGTCGAATCGGAGCCATGTTGCAGGACCGGGTCAAGACCGAGGTGGTCCGTTCGGGCCCAATCGAGTCGCTGGGTCAGGGGATGGCACGTACCTGGGAAATGAGCGCATTCTCGGTGCGGATGCTCGGACGCATGCTCACCGGTGACCTGTCAGTGCGTAACTTGAGCGGTCCGGTCACCATTGCCGACATGGCAGGCCAAACCGCGCGGACGGGCCTGGAGTCCTATCTCGGGTTTCTTGCTCTCATCAGCGTCAGCCTGGGGGTCCTGAATCTTCTGCCCATCCCGGTCCTGGATGGAGGGCATTTGGTATATTACGCAGTCGAGGCGATCAGACGCCGACCGCTGTCAGAGCAGGTGATGGCGCTTACCCAGAAGGCCGGACTGCTGTTGGTGGTGTTCATGATGGCACTTGCACTCTTTAACGATTTCACGCGGCTGATCGGGCCCTGAGGCATGCGAAGCGTAGTTTCCCGAATTCGAGCAAACCGCCTGGCATCTGCTTCTCTCTGTTTTTTGCTGGCTGCAGCCGGTTTTTCTGGTGCCGCCCGTGCTTTCGATCCCTTTGTCGTACGTGACATTCGCATTGAGGGCATCCAGCGAATCGAGCCGGGCACGGTG
>Ga0172373_10001299_pt1 | contig 40608 bp, 45 predicted proteins | sample Lak10m_2_FD_114546 | JGI IMG/M metagenome (GOLD analysis project Ga0172373, IMG submission 114546) | Freshwater microbial communities from Kabuno Bay, South-Kivu, Congo - kab_092012_10m | ecosystem: Environmental > Aquatic > Freshwater > Lake | place: Democratic Republic of the Congo... | reverse complement strand
TGATGAATTTGAAATTATTTCAGTAAATATAGTAAAAAAGTTTAATAGGGACAAATAATATTTAATATATAAAGTATAAGTTTAAAACCTTATATCGGCAGGGACGGTCGATTACAGACGTGGTTGTCTTAATTGGGCTACAATTTGGAAACTGACGAATATTCATTTGTTGACTTGGAAAATCCAAGACCATTTTTGTCATTTAAAATAAAATCTTTTGATGATATTTTAAATGAAAGTGAGATTTTAAGAAATGCCAAAGATAATTTTAATGAATATTGTTACATTTTTTAATCTGCCGGAGAATTGGTTATATTTTGTAGGATTTTTAACGGGATTATCATATCAATTATTATTCAATTTTTTTAAAAAATCTATTTAAATAATGTCATTAAGAAAAACAAAAAATAAAACAGAAATTTTCTCTGATATTTTCAACTTAGAATGGGAGATGGTTGTTGATAACTGGTATAGTTATGACTATTATGATTATTATTATTATGATGGTTATTATTATGATGATTATGACACCGATTATTTTTCTACAAAGGATAAAGTTTATAGGACTTACATAAAAAAAAGTTATGGTAGAGTTATTATACAGGAACAAATGGTTGGAGAGTTTATTGATATGGATAAAATCTATGAAATGGGTTCCCTCTATTATAGAGAAAGAATGTTGAATAGACTTTTAGGAATAGAAAAATTTCAAGAAGAAATGAATACTACATTGGGAGATTATTTTCCTAAAAACAAATTAAATAATGGGAAGTAGATCATTATTCAAAAACTGAAGAATTTAAAAATAAAGTAAAAGAGACTAATATTGCTAATTGGGGAGTTTCTAATCCGTTTCAGTCCGAAATAATTAAGAATAAAATAAAAGAAACATTATTATTCAAATGGGGAGTAGATAATTATGTTAAAACTGAAGAATATAAATTAAAAGTTTTAAAAACTAATAATGATAAATATAATTCAGACTTTTATATAGGAACAGAAGATTTTAAAAGAAAATCAAAAAAAACCATATTGGAAAAATGGGGAGTAGATCACTATTCAAAAACTGAAGAATTTAAAATAAAAACAAAAGAAACCTCTCTCTCCAAATGGGGTGTTGAATATCCAAATCAATCAAATGAAATTAAAAGTAAGAAAAAGAAAACAAATATAGATAAATGGGGAGATAATAGTCATACTAAAAATGAGGAACATAGGATTAAAAACTATAAAATAAGTCAAGATAAATGGTACCTAAATTATATATCAGATAGTTTAAATCTATTCAAATGTGATATGGGACAAGATCATAACTTTGAAATTTTATCAACAACTTATTATTCTCGTAGCACATCTAATATACCACTTTGCACCATCTGTAATCCTATTTCAAAAACTAGTTCTTTTAAAGAGAAAGATATTTATGATTTTATAAAATCTATTTACTCTGGTGAGATTATACAATCATATAGGGATGTTTTAGAAATTGATATCTATTTACCCCATTTAAAATTAGGTTTTGAGTTTAATGGTCTTTATTGGCATTCTGAAAATCAAAAAGATAAGAATTATCACATAGATAAAAAAAACCATTTTAAAGAAAGAGGTATAAGAATAGTACACATCTGGGAGGATGATTGGAGAGATAAAGAAGAAATACTAAAATCACAAATATTGTATTTATTAAATAATATAGAGAATCGAATATGGGCTAGAAAATGTGAGGTTAGAGAAGTCACTTTAAATGAATGTAGAGAATTTTTAAATAATAACCATATACAAGGATATGTTAATTCTGGTGTTAAAATAGGTCTTTATTATAATAGTGAATTAGTTAGTCTAATGTCATTTGATAATTATGAGGGTCGTAAAAAAATGAAAGAATATGAGTGGAATTTAAATAGATTTTGTAATAAATTAACAACTAATGTTATTGGTGGAGCATCTAAGCTCTTAAATTACTTTATTAAGAATTATTCACCAACCAGGATTATTAGTTACGCTGATCGAGATTGGTCAGAAGGTAATCTCTATTATAAATTAGGATTTAATCTTATTTCGGTTTCTAAACCAGATTATAAATATATTCTAAATAAAAAAAGATTACATAAATCGAATTTTAAAAAGTCACTATTAAAATCAGAGTTGAGTGAATATAAAACAATGTTAAATAATGGATATCATAGAATATGGGATTGTGGTAAATTAAAATTTGAAATTAACTTTGATAATTAAAAAAAATAACTATCTTTGTATTATAAATCATTTGATCATTAATTCAAAATTAAAATGAAAAAAAATCAAATAAAATTTGTAAATTAAAAAAATAAATAATAAATTTGTATATAAATTAAATTAAAAACTATGAGTGAGAATTTAAGTGTAGTAAACACAGCAGAAGAAGGCTTAATGCCACAATGGATGTTAGACAAATTACATTTGCTAACAACAAAAGAAAAAGAGTATTTACAACTAATGTGGCCAAAATACGGGGTATTATTCATAACGTCGAAGCCGGGTGTTGCTAAATCCGCAATTGGTTTATCAATCGCTACAAAATTAGGTTTTAGATATCTTGATATGCGTTTGTCTATGTCTGATGAATCTGACTTCAAATATCCATACTTAGAGGATTTAGAGTATGATGGTAAAACTTATAAAGTTTCTGGATATGCAGTTCCTAAATGGGCTTTTGAATCTAATCAAAGACCAACTATTATTCACTTTGAAGAGTTAAACAGAGCTCCACAATTCGTAAGAAACGCAGCTCTACAAATCTTACTTGAAAGAGAGATTGGTGATTTCAAATTCAACGACAACGTCCTAATGATGGCATCTGGTAACTTAGGTGATGAAGATGGTACAGACGTAGAAGAGTTCGACGCGGCTTTAAACAACCGTTTAATCCACGTAGACCACTCTTTAAGTGTTGATGAATGGATTGGTGACTTCTCAACTGAAAACTGTCACAACTTAATAACAAGTTATATTAAAGCTCACCCAGAGCAATTATATAAAACTTCTGATAACGCTAAGGGTTACGCTACACCACGTTCTTGGACAATGTTATCTCGTTTCATCACAAGAAACTTTGGTAAAGAAGCTTCTCCTAGAGATTTCTTACCTTCTTTGAAGAGAGTGGCTCACAGTTTTGTTGGAAACTCAGCAATGAAATTCGTACAATATTGTGAAGATATGTTGAATATCTCAATCCAAGATGTAATCAACAACTATGATGGTATCAAGAAAGACTTGGCTAAGTACAATCGTGATAAGAACTCAGAGTTGATTCACTCATTAAAAGAGATTAATATCTCTACTTTAAATGAGAAACAATTAAACAACATCGTTAAGTTCTTGGGTGGTGTTGGTGACGATGAAAAAACAGCTTACTTGTTATGGATTTTAGATAACGTGGCTGACATCGGTAATAAAAAGATGAAAGGGTTCCTATTACAATTCGAAGATTTGTTAAGAACTATCAAAAAGATTAACAAGCCTGGTGATAAATCAGCAAAATAATCTAAACTTAAAAAGGAGTATTTGATATAAATACTCCTTTTTAAAATTTAATATAGGTGATGTTTAAAGATAGATTCAAGAAGTTCGATGGTGTTCATATTCCAGATATAATAGAGTATTTAAAAGTTTATATAGAAAAAGACCCAACAGTTACTATATCTGTTGGTTGTGATTCTGTTCAAATGCGGAGAAGAACTGTTTATGCTGTGACTATTATGCTCTATGATGTTGATATAAAAAATGGTGCACACGTAGTATTTTTTAGAGAATCACATAATAAAATAAGAGATAATAATGAGAGGCTTTTCAAAGAAGCCCAATACTTACATGATATTGGAACCTTCTTAGATGAGGAACTATCTAAATTCTATATTAGAAAAGATTTAACTGATTTTGAGAAAAAGAGATATAAATATCACTTATTAAAGTGTAATGGTGAATATAGTCATGTCCCATCACATTTGGAAGAGGGTGTTATTAAAAATTTAGTGTTAGAACCAGATCAAATACCTACTAAATTAGTAGACCTACATGTGGATTTTAATCCAAATGAAGGTAAGAATGGTAAAAACAAATCAAATACAGCATATAAGAGTTTTACGCCGTGGTTACGTGGATTAGGTTTTAGAACATGGGCCAAGTCACTCGCACATGCCTCTACTTCAGCGGCAGACCTCTTATTAAAAAAATAAACCTTTGGGTTGAAAATTATATAATAATTATGAAGAAGAAAAAACTAAAAGTGATGGGACTATCATATAGTCAAACTCAAGCAGGTTCATATATAGTGGTACTATCCGAAGTAAAAGGTAATAGAAAGGTACCAGTTGTAGTTAAGGGATCAGATGCTCAACAAATTGCACTAAAATTAGAAAAGATTAAATCACCTAGACCACTAACACATGATTTATTTAAATCTATGTCGGAATCATTTGATATCACTGTTAACGAAGTTTTTATTCATTCAATCGTTGAGGGAGTTTTTTATTGTAGAATGATTACTTCCAATGGAGTAGAAGATGTTGAAATTGAATGTACTGTAGGTGATGGAATTACTTTATCTCTTATTTATAAATGTCCTATTACAATATCAGTTGATGCTCTTGATACAGTAGGTATAAATATTAATGATGATGGTACAAACCCTGAAGGATTTGAAGAGGATGAAATTGAACCAGAATTGGAAAAACCTAAAAGACATGTCTCTGTTGAAGATTTGGAAAAAATGATGCTGAAAGCTCTTGATAATGAAGAATATGAGATAGCAGCAGAGTTGAGAGACAGAATAACACAACTAAAAGAAGAAAATGAAAAATAAGAAAAAAATCCACTTTTAAAGTGGATTTTTTTTATATATACTCTATGAAGTATATAGTTGAGTATAACTCTTTTTCAATAAATGAAAAGAGAACATTAGATTTAATTAATCAATTAGAAATTAATGAAAGTATATCTGATTGGTTTAAAAAAATAGGATCTTTTTTTGAGAATGTAAATGATGCTATTAGAAATTTACTACTCTCAATGTTGGAAAAGGGTATTAAATCATTGGACTTAATAAAAAAGTTCTTTAGTAAAATATTTGATAAAATATCATCATTTAAAGAAAGTAATCCAGTTTTATTTAGAATAATAATTACAACATTAATTTTAATTGTATTGGCATTTATTCTTTGCTCAGCTGCATCTTCACCAGATAAAACTCCACCAAAAGGAGTTATAGATGCTGCTATCGGATTATTAAGAGAAATTCAACAAAAAGGTGAGTCAGAAGTTGAAAGTTCAGTTTTAATGAAAGCACAAGCTTATTTATTTGAGTTGAAAAATGGTAAAGAAATAAATGTTGGTGAAAATGCTGTGAAAGCTGCTAATGGTGCAATATCCATAATTCAACAAAACATTCAAGAATATAAAACCTCAACAGAACATAAACCAGAAGATGCTGAGTTTCTATTAAAATTGGCAGAAAAAGGTGCTAAACTTGTTGGATACTCAATCAAAGAATGGAGTGATGAATTAACTGGAAGCTTCTCATCATCTAATATAAGTTTGAAATATAAATAATTTATAGTATATTTGTAAAAAATATTTATATGGCTCGTTCAGAAGAAAAGTGGAATCATCAATTTATAATCGCAAAAACTCTATTAGAGTCAATGGAACAATTTGAAGATGATGATAATTTAATCAGATCATTTTGTGTTGGATTAAGAAATCCAATTGTATTTGACAATCAAGTTACTGAGGCTCATCACTATCTACCATATCAATTAGAAGAGTGTATTAATCCAGATGAATCAATCGGACCACTAACAGGTGACCACTTAATTGGAATTAGTAACATAGTTCTTTATATCTTTAAGAATAAAACTTATAAGAAGTGGGAAACTATTGAGGACTTCAAAACAACTTTGAAGGCGTTTCAAGTCCTACTAACTATTCCTAAAACCTTAAATGATAAGGGTACGTATAAAGCTTGGCAGTTTGGAGTAAGTAATATCAATGATTGCATCAATTGGAACTTGAAACTTAAACGTGAAGGCATTACTGAGTTAGTAAGTGAGAGTGGTAGTAAGGTATCAGTTGATAAAGTTTGGGAAGATTGGCATAATCTTTATTCTAAATTCCTCTAAACAAAGAGTCAAAAATAACATAAAAATGATATGTATAAAGAAATAGATATTGATTTCATAGAGTTTTATGTTAAAAAGAAATATAATCAGAGATTACATGATTATTTTAGTGTGAGTAGACCAATTGCCTCAACTTGGCGAAATGAAAAGTTTCCAGATGGTAGATTAATGGAATTTGTTAGAAGAGAAGAAACTATGTATATTATCGAACTTTTTGATAAATTATACAAAAGGGACTAACATAATTTTTATATATAATTAAAAATGTTAGTTATATATGAGAAAATATACTTTAAATGAGGAATTCTTTGATGAATTAAATGAAAAATCTGTTTATTGGTTAGGATTTTTATATGCAGATGGATGTGTTAGAAAAAGAAAAAGTTCTGAACTTAGATTGAAATTAAAAAAGGAAGATAAATCACATATCGAAAAGTTTAATAATGATTTTTTGATGGTGATGGATCAATTCATAAAATTAAGAAATTGCCAAATTCATATTCTATATCAATTTGTTCAAATAATAAATTTGTTAATGACATCTACAATTTTTTTAAATTTGGGAGGATAGTAAAATATGAAAATTATGGTCTCTGGATAATTAATAAAATTGATGATGTTAAATATTTTAGAGATTTTATTTATAAAAATAAAGAAACTTTTTTAGAAAGAAAATTTATAATATTTGAAGGTATTGACGATAATTATAAAAGAGATTATTCTTTAACGAAAAGAGATAGAAAAAAATATATCATAACAAATCCAAATGGTGAAATATTTTTAATAGAAAATCTTAATAAATTCTGTAAAGAAAATGAGTTAGTATATTCAACAATGTCTAATTTATCGAGAGGCATTGGTAGTTCAAATAGAGGATGGAAATGTGAATTTAAAAAATAATAGTTAAGTATATGAGTATCAGTTACATAGGTGGGAAGAAGAAGCAACAGAATTGGATTGTGCCTTATATTCCAAAAGATATAGAAACATATGTTGAATGTTTTTCTGGTCAATTCTGGATATTTTTTGGAATGAATTTGGAAGATTATCCAAATCTTAAAAAAGTAATTTATAATGATTTTAATCCTTTAAATTACAATTTATATAATTGTGTTAGAAATCACCAGGAATTATTAAAAGAGTGTAATAAATTGGTTGTTCAAGAGAAAGATGTATTTCCGACAAATCCAATATGTAAACAAAATTTTGAAAATTTCCAAAGGGAAATTTATTCAAGTGATTTAGAAATAAACTCAACTCCCAATTATGAAGTTGCTGCTAAATATGTTTATGTTCTTACACAAGTTTTTTCTGGAGCTAACCCTGAGAAATCAAAATTTATAGATTTGAAGGGGAAATACCATTCCAAATTTACCTCTTTTAAGAATAAATTAAAAGATCCAAAATGGCAAAAAATGTTTGAATCAATTACCAATGTTGAGAATTTGGATTTTGAGGATGTTATAAATAAATATGACTCCCCTGAAACGTATATTTATGCAGATCCACCATATTATATAGTAGGTGAAGGTAATTATTATTCAAATCATGATTTTAATAGACAAGATCACCAAAGATTGGCTGATGTTTTAAAAAAAACTAAAGGTAAATGGTCTCTTTCTTATTATGATTTTCCTCAATTATCTGAGTGGTTTCCTAAAGATGAATATGTTTGGGCTTCTAAACAATTTGCTAAGGCAGCTGCGGCTAAGAAAGGTGTTTCCCAAAATATGGGAGAAGAGCTACTTATAATGAATTACTAATGAGAATTTTTGATAAATTTATATGGGGGTTTGCAGAGTGGTGTTTGAACACACCACTTTTGGAGATGGCATCTGAAAGAAATGAAGTTATACGTAGGATAAAATCTAAATCAGAAACGATTAATGAGCATCTTTTCAAATGGTTTTTAATGCCAAGTTCAAGGGATAGGGATCATTGGTTGAATGAGATTGATGATCGGTTTTATGAAATTGAGAATTTAAAGTGGGGTAAGAAAAGGGGATTTAAAAGTGGGGAATATTTTGATTTTATTTATAAAGAGTTTTACACAAAGGATTTAAATTCATTAGATCTAAAAAGAATTGATAGAATTTTTTCAAAAATTGAATTAAGATATAAATCTGAATTTCAAATAGATTGGGAAATTAATAATTTTGTAGAAAGAGTTGGTACAGTTCTAAAAGAAATTTCTTGTTTACTGGAAAACGGTGACTATGATAAATCAGAATTAGAAGAATTGTTAAATAAATATTTATAATGAATAAATTTGAAATAGATAAGAATGATGAAACCATTATTTATCGTGGTATAAAGTTAGATATAACTATCACTCAGTTAAGTGATTATAAAATAATTACTGGATTGGAAATAGATGGGGCTTTAGAGTTTCTTTATAATCAGGAGTTAGAGAAGATAAAAGAATCCAGGAACTTCAAAATAGAACAAATAATTAAACCACTTGATTGAGTGGTTTTTTACTTTAATGTTATTATAACTTTCAGTGTTGGTGATTTACACAATCTTTTTTTGATTGTTTATCTTCAGCATAATCAGTATCAAGCCAACCTTCATTAGTCTTAGCTGTAAAGTTAAATCTTCTAATATCAGCTTCTATTAGATCTGGTTGCACAACACCATTAATATAATATTTATCATAATATGGTTTTAATAAGTGTTTATAAGGTAGTAAAGCTTCTACTAATTTTTTAGTGTCACTTTTAGAAAACTTATCTAAAAGAGATTTTATTTTATCACCAACTAAAGATTCATTTAGTTGTTCGTATGTTTTTAAATGTTTCATATTTCTATATATTAATCTTTTTTTATATAAATAAAATTTCTATATTTGTAGAAAGAATTTAATTTATGTTAAGAGAGGACAACACAGGATACGTTATATTTCCTAGAAGATCTAGTAATAAGTATATTAGGACTATTGGTAAGACTATTGTTTATTTGGTAGCCTTTGATATTGAGGATATTAATGGTGGTAAATATTGTTTATCTAATTTGAATTTAGAATATTTATCTAATGATGTGATTGATGATATAAGTAAATCTAGTAATGGTTTTTATTTTAGGGATGGAATATCAATTCCCTTAACTAGTTCTGTTTGTATTGGTTGGAGTGAGAATTCTTATATTTGTGTGGATGAAAATAAATTTTTTGTGACTTTTGATAATTTAACAAATGAGGGTAAAAAGTTATATTACTCTTTTAGAAAGTTGCATAATAATAAAGAATTGCGAATTTTAACATTTAATAATGTTGTTTAATTGAATTTTATTATTATATTTGTATAAAATAATTATATATGGAAGCTTTAATAACAATTATCATTTATTTAATCGGAATTTTATTCCTGGTTGCTTTTTTTGTAATATCAGCTATATCATTGATGAAGATGATAAAGTCTTTATTAAATAATAAAGATACTGAATTCGATACTATTTGGACTAATAATTCCAGAAAGACTAAAAATGAAGATTATACAGATTACGAAGATATAAAATAAAAAAAATATGACACTGCAAAAAATTTCTATTTCTAATGAATTAAAAAATCTTTTAATTGAGATTAAAGATTGTTTAGTTGCTCAATTACTATTAAAGGGCGAGCATCCAATTGAGGATCTTGCTGATGATTTTGTGAATTTTATTTCAATTTCTAAGAAAGATCTAACTAAAATTTCATATTTACCGAAAGAGAGATCTGTTGCTTTGACTGAGGAAGAGTGTTTTCTTACTTCTAAGAGAGTTATGGCTAAGCCAGGTGGATTTGTATCAAAAGTTTTTAAAAACATTCCAGAGAAAGAGGTTGAGAAGTTTTCTACACTTTTTAGAAGTGAGGCAACTAAACCTAAATTAAACTTTAAGGTAGTTGATGGTGATGAAATTAAAGCTTATTACCTTTATTCATCTTACGCTGATAGAAATGGTGGTTCATTACATGCTTCTTGTATGAAACACGGATCTTGTCAAAACTTCTTAGATATCTACACTAAAAATCCAGATGTTTGTAAGATGGTTTTACTATTTGATAGTAAAGATTTTTGTGATGAATACTATGATGAAACAAAAATTGTTGGTAGAGCACTTCTTTGGAATGTCAATGGTCACAAATTGATGGATAGAATTTATACTATCAATGATGAAATGTATCAGTTTTATTTTAAGCAATGGGCTACTAAAAATGGATATTTATTTAAGACACAACAAAACTGGTTTAATACTAAGTTTTTTGAGAAATTAGGTGAAGATAAACAAAAGATTGAGTTATCTTTGGACTTAAAGAACAAGTCATTTGATTATGTTCCTTATATGGATACTTTTAAGTTTGTGGATTATAATGGTGTTCTTTACAACTATCAACCAGAGGGTAGAGATTACTATACCTTAACTGATACTGGTGGTCGTAAGAATGGATTTGATCACCTAGTAACTGACTTCTTTGATGATGTTCTTCGTTATAGAGGTGAGGCAATTAAATTGCGTTATTTAGGTGATGGAAAATGGACACACCCAGACAATTGTAGATACTCTGAAATTATGGATTGTTATATCTATAGGGGACATTGTGTGAGAGATGAATCTATTTCTGATTGGATTTATACTGATGAATATGAATCATTTAATGATAGAGATCGTATTAATGATCGTGTTGAACGTATAAAACAACGTGATGAAGAAAGAAGAATTAGAAGAGAAAGAAGAGAAAGAAATTCGGGTGATGAAATCGATTGGAGACTTTTGTTTCATCTGGCGCGTGAGACCAGAACTGATGTTGGGACAACATCTAGATTATCAGATACTTCATCTAGAACAAGACACAGATCATATGATTTAGATTTTAATTACTTAAATGATCTTCGTAATGTATATAATGATAATTATGGATTTGTTAATAGTGCAGCTACACAAGTGGTTGATCATATACTAAATTATATTAACAATCATTATAGTGATATTATAGAAGATAGAAGAATATCTAATTTAATTAGGAGTGTATCAGAGAGAGTTTCTTATAGTTTCCTAAGAGGAACAATCACAAATGGTGATATTCATAATATGATTGAGACAGATATGATTGAAATTTTAAGATCTAATGATCGTTTTTCATCATCATCATTTTAATAAACATTTAAAATATCCCTCATATAATTAAATATGAGGGATATTCTTTTAAAAAAACTTGAATCTTTTAAAGATCCAGATTTTATATTTAATCCTGGATTACACAAATATACGTACCATGGTGACGTTTTTCAATCAGTTACACAATTTATAGGTGAGTTTCACCTACCATTCGATACAGAAGGTAAATCAAAAAAGAAGGCTGAAGAAACAGGTGTTGATCAAGATTTGATCAAAGCCGAGTGGGCTGAGACTAACAGATATGCTAATGAAGTGGGTACAGCTATACATGAGTGGATTGAGCTTTACTTTAAAGAGGAATGGCAACCTCTTCCAACCAATCCAGATATTATACATCGCATAAACAAGTTCAATCATATTTTTGCTAAGCAATTATATAAATTAGAGCCTTTGGCTTTTGAGACAAAAGTTTTCTCAAAAAAATGGAAAAAGGCTGGGACAATTGATTCACTCTTTATTAAAGATGGTAAATTATTTATCTTAGATTGGAAATCCAACAAAAAGTTTACAGACGATAATCATAAAGATGGTAAGTGGCAAAAACTACTAACACCATTTGATTCATTCTATAAAAACCATCATAATGAGTATTCTATACAATTATCAATGTATGCTGCTATATTAGAGGAATGGGGATTTGAAGTTGCTGGTGCTTATATTGTTTATATTGGACCAGGTGATGAGCCTGCTGAGATTATAAAATGTGTGGATATGAGAGAGTATATAAATAAATATTTTGATGATTTAGGATAGAATTGAATCTATTTTACTATTTCTTAAATCTCTTAAATACCATTCATATTCTGGTCTGATCTTTTTTATCCAATTTATATTATTCAATATCAATTGGTGTATGTATTTGGTTGCCCAACCATCTCTTAGAAATATAAAGAAATCTTCTACTTCTAAAAAAGTTAAATCGTTTAATTCTATGAATTCTGCTTCATCATCAAATATTTCAAAGTTATAATAGACCTCACATGCCATTATAAACAAGATAAAATCATAAACTTCTGTTATTTCAGATATTCTTGAGTTTAGGTCAAAATCATAACCAGATAATTCAGTACTTAAAATTTGTAACATATACTTATATATTTAAAATTAAAGTAAATGTTTTTTAAACTTTTTTAGTTATTTTTTTTATAATAAGAAAAATAAAATAAAAATATGAAATTAAGAGTTACAGATTTTGAAATCCTTACTAAACATTATTCTAATTACCAAACAGGTATTCAAAGAATTGAAGATGAAAAGAAAGATTTTATTAAAAGTTTAGATCCAGTTAAAAAAGAAATGGAATCAATCATTTCACAAATGAGTTCTGGGTTAATCGTTGATGAGAAAACTCAAAAAGAGAAAGAAGATAAGTTCAGAACTTTACAAGAGCAAGCAATGAATATTGATAATCAGTTTAAAACTGAGATGCGTCGTTTACATGATGAATTAAACAAAAAGACTTTTGATGAATTATCAGTTATTATAGATGAGTATTCAACATCTAATGATATTGATATGGTTATTGGTAAAATGGAAGTTGTTTTCTTAAAAGAAGAATTTGAAATTACTAATCAAATTTTAGATATTCTAAAAGAAAAGAATTTATATTATACAGAAACATCAACAGAGACTTTAGAAGAAACAGAAACTGAAGTTTTGACAACAGAGACAACTGAAAATAACTAAAAAAAGAGAGTTTTTAAAACTCTCTTTTTTTTTACATATTTAAGCCATCATCAAATGATGCAGTTTTTCCATATGATGATATGATATCTTCAGATGGTGTTATTTCGTAAAATGAAGATATATTATCTTCAAATTCTGTATTTTCATTAAATATTAGCAAATTATTAAATTTAACATCAGGTTTTTTTATACTAGAACCATATACAGTATTGTTGTCATTTAAATTAAAAGGATATTCTTTACCATTTCCATTATTGTATAGTAATACAATTTCATTTTTACTTATACATCTTGTCCATGTAGTTATACTATCAACTTTAGAACCTTCTGATAATGATCCTATTATTGGTTTCATATTTAACGATGATGTATTATCAATTAAAATATCTTTTAAATAATTATTTGAGTTTATAAATAAATTAAATATGGTCTTATCATTTATATCTTTCCTGAAAGTTAAATTTATTAAGTACCAAGTTTCTTTTTCTAATATTGGGCCTACTGATAATTTAGTATAATTATTATTTTTATATTCTAATTGAATTTTATTTAAATTCGATACCATTAAATTATATCCATTATTACTAATATCTTCACATTTTAGAATACTCTGTGTTAAACCAACTTCTTTTAAGTTCAACCACATAGATAAAGTAAATTCATTAAAACTGTTAATATCCATAGAATTATATGGAAAGTTTATTGAAGATTGACTTCCAAATAAAAAACATTTACCAACTTTACCATCATTTATTATTGATACATTTGACATGGTCGCGTTGTGGTAATTCATCCAATCATTTGCTGATTCTGTTAAATTCTTAAATGGATATTCTAATCCATATCCATTATTATCTAAAGATTTTATCTCTTCAACCATTAATTCTCTTTTCCATATTGAAATTGAATTAATTAAATTATTTTCACTTAATTGATCTTCTGTATTCTTATAATATGATCCAATACCAATTGAACATTTGTTTTTATTTGAGTAAAGTAAATCTAAATCAGACGGTAATAAAAATTTAATAAATAATTCACCATTTATATAATATTTGATATAGTTTCTATTTGAAAAAACAAGTGTTATTGAAACCCAAGTTCCAAATAGATCTTTAGGTAAATCAAACTTTGACGTATATAATTTGTAATCTGATAATCGATATGTTGTTGATAAGCTTCCGTTATTTAGTTCTAAGTACCAACCCCAGGTGTCGGACTCATATTTATTATAACAAGATATAATTTTCTGAATACTATTTGCATTGTCAAGGAAAATTCTAGTATTTATAGAAAAGTTAAAAAATAACATATTATCATCTGGTAAAATATAGTAACCGTTATTAAACTTATAAGCACTTTTCATTAAACCAGTAGACTCAATTTCATTAATTGGTATTATTAGAATATTTCCTACTTTTTTTATTTCAAAATCTCCATAGTCTGCCTTTGTTAGATCGTTTGCGTTGAATGATGCATGTAAATCTGCATAAAGAGAATACATTATCGATTCTGAATTCCAAACTGAGTATATATCGTCGTTTAATGTATTTTTAATATTAGATTTTGTTATGAAACTTATGGCATTTTCATATCTAAAGTAGAGATTTGAATTTTCAGAATAATTTAGATTAATATCTGTGAAATATTTCTCCTCTTCAATTTCACCACTCATATTATATCTAATTGAATTTAGATATGTTCTTTTTACACCCATTAAATAATCTATACGTTCATCTTTATTGAAATGTGTTTTACCCACATAAATACCAACATATTTATCATAGTAAGAATTTCTTTGTTTTAATTCATAGTCAAATGAATCAATTTCATATATAGAACCAATTCTATTTCTAAGATCTACATTTAATACATATTTTAAAATATTAAAATTATTTATTTGATTTTGTATATCTAATTCAGATCCCCTTTTATATGTTATAATCTCATAATTACCGGTATCGATTGTAATATTTGTTCTAAATGTATCTACAGATATTTTAACTGTATCCATTTCATAATTAGAATATGTACCTAAAGGTAGATTATATAAAAATTCAGAATAAGTTCCACTTGATATTGTTTGAAATAAATAATCTTTATAAATTTCAATTTTATATAGATTATTATCTAAAATTCTAATATTTAGTCTATTATCATTTTCAAAAATTAAAAATTGAGATGTATAATCAGTTGTCGAATAAGTGAATGATTTTGGTGGTGATAAAAAAACATCGAAATATTTATTATTTTCTGAATAAATATCATTTCCTAATTGATAAACATTATTTTTATTATATAATAATTTTAATTTTTCATCTAGTGGAGTTAATGTTTGAAAACAAATTATATCCCAAGTTGAGCTTTTTAATTCAAAAATTGTAGTAAATTTACTACAGTCTATACCATAACTTAAAAATAAACAAGCATTAAAAAATGAAATATCACTCTTTTTAACAATATCATCAATATATTTATAATATTCTAAAGAGTTATCTCTTCCTATTTTTGCAATTGCATTAATATCATTATAAATCTTTCTTATTTTTTTTAATTCCTGTTTTTTCATTTATGGATATTATTATTTTTTCATTTCACCATCAACAAGATCCATCATAGTTTTCATTTGTCCATCTTCTGCATCTAATGTAAACTCTGTGAACTTTTTGATATCATTAATTCTATCTGGCTTTTGAGATTTTATTTTAACCAAGTTTTGTTGAACTTCTGTCTGACCATCTACTTCACCCTCTCCAAATTTATATGAATCTACAATTTTACCATCTAAAGTTATTTCAGTTAAAGATCCGGTTTCATAAAAATCATCAGTTCCAATTTTAAATGGAGCATCCGTATCTTTTGGTCCTAAAGTTATTTTTTCTAGTTTAACCTTTTCTCCTTTTTTAGCTTCACCAGAAATATTACAATAAAGCTCTTTACCTTGTGGTATAACCAACTTTTTACTATTAGATTTTAATATTTTATATTTAGATTCCTCTCCTTTTTTAGGCAGTTTGATTGTAATATCTACATCACCCCAATCTAAAACTAAAATTCCCGTTTCAGATTGAATTTTATTTTCTTCTTTATATTTTTTGACTTGTTCGTCAATATATTTATCATCGGTAACTTTTTTCTTAAAATCATCAACAATGGCTTTTATCTCAGATATTCTTGCTGCTTTTTTACCAGCTAAATCTTTAGAATCAGCATATTTTTTATCAAATTCCATTTTTATCTCAGCAGCCTTTTGTCTAACCAATCCAAGTAAAACTCGACCAGCTATCATCGAATCTTTCAAAGCTGATTCAAATATCATATTTGATTCTTTTAACATTTTTATTTCTTTATCAATCTCTACACATTTCTCATCAAACTGTTTTTTAAATGTGTCCATTATTTGATTAATTGCATTTTCATCTTCAGCTTTATTTAAGCTATCAGTTGTTCCTTTTAATAAGTTATCTAACATTAAAGTAATCTTTTTCTTTAACTCATCCTTAGGCAGTCCTTTCTTTAAATCATCGTTTAAAGATTTAAATGGAGCTGATAAAACATTCAAAAATGATTTAAATGCGCCTTTTGCCATATTAAATAAAGATCCTAAAAATCCTTCATTAACTTTAAAATCTTGGTAGTTTTTTATGTGTTTCATATTCATTATTTTTTTTTTACTTAAACTATATATAAATATTTTTATATAAGAAATAAAATTTTTATTATGAATTATATTAAAATGGTGGAAGAATTTCATAAGACATTTGGGGCTCCTATTTTAGAGACACCACAAATACCATCAAAAGATAGATGTGAATTAAGATTATCTCTTTTGCAAGAAGAATTAAATGAATTACAAGATGCAATTAAAAATAATGATATTGTTGAAATTTCGGATGCGCTTGCTGATCTTCAATATGTTCTTTCAGGTGCTATTTTAGAGTTTGGATTAGGTGATAAGTTCCATGAATTATTTTTAGAGGTACAGAGAAGTAATATGAGTAAAGCTTGTAAATCTCAACAAGAGGCAATTGAAACTCTTTTACATTATAAACAAAAAGATGGAACTGAAGGTTATTATAAAGAAGTTTGTGGTAAATGGTTAGTTTATAGAAAAGGTGATGATAAAGTATTAAAATCAATTAATTACTCACCAGCTAAATTAGAACAAATAATTTATCATATATAGAAAAATAAAATAAAAAAAATATGAAAAAAATATTATTAGTAGATATTGACGGAACAATCTGTGAGGATATTAAAAATGAGGAATCTCATCTTTATCCAACCGCAAAAGTAATAGAAGGTTCTTTAGATCAATTAAATCAATGGTATGAAGAGGGACATCATATCACATTCTTTACAGCTAGAGAAGAGAAAGATAGACAAGTGACCATAGATTGGTTAGATAAATGGGGATTTAAATATCACGGATTAATTATGGGTAAACCAAGATGTTTGAATGATGAAGATGTTTATTGTTGGATTGATAATAGAAAAGTGATGGGTGTTACTTATAAAGGTAAGTGGGGACCTCTTGTAGAGAAGGTTGCCACTATAAAAACAATGGACTATAATGAGTGAAAGTGCAGTTGTGATATTATCACATGCTAACGATGATAATAAATTAAATATTTTAAAAGAGTGTATATCTAGTATTAAAAAATTGGGATATAAAATAATATTATCATCTTCTTATCCAATTGATAGTGAAACTCAATTAAGTGTGGATTACTCTATATTTGATTCTGAAAATCCACTTATAATGGGCGATGATTTAAATAAAATTGGTGGATCAATCTTCTTTTTTACACAAAATCAATTTTTTAAAAACAGTTATTGTATAGATGTTAATCATAGTTATGCTGTTATGAAGTTAATGAAAAATGCAGCAACAATAGCGAATATTAATAAAATTAAAAATTTACATTATGTTAATTATGATTATGTAATAATGGATGAAAATCTTTTAAACAAAAATGATAATTATCTATTGGAAAATGATTTACATTACTATTATTATTTAGAAAATGAGAAATTCATGAATACAGGTATTTTTTCTGTAAAAACTGATATAATGATTGATGTATTTAGTGATATTAATTCTAAATCAGATTATTGTAGTTTTAATTTGCCAATATTGGAAGAATTAATGCTTAATAAGTTTAGAGAATCTAATATTAGAATATCTAAAGAATTATATACTGATATAGAAAAAAATAATAATTTAAACTTAGTTGACTCTGGTGAATTTGTTATAACAAAAAAAATTGATGGTTTAAAAAGAGAATTATATGTATATCTTTCAAATGATGGTAGTGATAATTTATATTTTATATTCAAATCTAACATAGAAACTGAATTTTATCTGAAAATTAAAAATTTAGTTATAGATCCAATATTAGTTGGTGCTGGTGGTAGATTATTCAAAATAGATAAATCAATATTGGGAATAGGTGTTGATATAAGTGTTCCATATTTTAATTATAATAAAAAATTCGATATAAATTCTAAATTTTCTTATTGTGAAATATATAATTATGATGTATTAGAAGATTTGAATAATATAAATAAATCTATTGAATATATTAATGAAGATTTAGATGATAAATTAAATGATTTTTATAATATAAGTTTAAGAAATGCTACTGATAAAGTTTATTATCATGGATATCACTATTTTTATCCAAATTATTTTGAGAAATTCAGAAATGATAAATTTAAAATGGTTGAAATTGGATATGGTGATGGTGCTTCTATGAAATCGTGGGTGGAATATTTCCCAAATGCTGACATAACTGTTATGGATATAAATGTTGAGTTAGAATATTCAGATAGATGTAGAGTTATAAAAGGAGACCAATCAAAATTAGAATCACTTAATGACATTATTAATAGAGTTTCCCGAGCTAAACTAATAATTGATGATGGTAGTCATAACCCAGATCATCAAATAAATACTTTTTATTACCTTTTTAGAAATCTACTGGAACCAGGCGGAGTATATATTATAGAAGATATTGAATTAACATATTGGAATCCTGAATCAGCGCTATATGGATTTAAATCCGGAGAGACAAATATTATTCATAGCATGTTAAGATGTAACGAGATGGTTAACCATGAGTTTAGTGGTGTTAAAAATACATTGGATATTTCTACTATAACATATGCTCAAAATTGTATTATTATAACTAAAAGAGATGTGGAAGAAAGTAATTATTTCAATCGAGGCTATAGATTTCATGATTGTATAGATGGTATTTGTAATTGGGTATAATTACCATAAACTTTTAATTTTAAAAATAATATAAAATAAAAATAAAAATAAAATATGCCTAAATTAATATTAAACACGATTGTAAAAGATGAATCACATTGTATATTAGGAATGTTAGAAGCAGCTGCTAAAATATCTGATGCAATTGTTATTGCTGATACTGGTTCAACAGACGGTACTCAACAAATTATAAAAAACTTTGGTGAAAAACACGGAATACCTACATTTGTCTTTGAAAGACCATTTGATGATTTTGAGAAAAGTAGAAACTTTGGAATGCAAAAAGCCAGAGATGTGGTTAAAGAATTGGGTTGGAATCCTAATGATTGTTGGACTTGGTGGTGTGATGCTGATGAAAAAATTATTGTTGAATCCAACTTTAATAAATCTCAATTTAACAAAGATTTATTTATGATAAACACCTATATAGGTGCTATGAAATATACTAGAAATACATTTGCTAGAGTTTCTAAACCATTTAGATTTTATGGGCCAGTTCATGAGTTTATTGTTTGTGACGAAGATAACATTACATCTGGATTAGCAGAAGGTGTACATGTTGATGTTAAGATGATTGGTAAATCTTGGCAGGGAGACATTTCTAAAAAATATTTAGATCACGCTCATAAATTAGAAGCTTATATTGCTGCTGATCGTAAAGACCCTCGTTGGATTTTCTATACAGCTCAATCCTATCACGATTCAGCTTCTATGAGAGATAATAATGAAGAGAATGCTGAAAGATTAAGAAGATCTATCAAATATTATAAAGAAAGAGTAAAAAGAACAGATGGTTATCCAGAAGAAGTTTATTATTCTCAATATAGAATAGGGACTATTATGAGAGTTTTAGAAGAATCTTGGCAATTAACACATATGGAACTATTAAAGGCTTATTCAATGGATCCAATGAGAGGAGAGTCAATTAAAGTTATTATTGATTATTATTTACAAATTGGTGATTGGAACATGGCTTACCTTTATTCTAAGTTTGCAAAAACAACATTCCATGGTAAAAATCCATATCCAACAAGACTTTTATTTGTGGATGAGGCAATTTATATATGGAAATTTGCAGAGGCACATGCTGCAGCATGTTACTATACTGGTAGAATGCAAGAGGCAAAAGAAACTTTTAAAGAAATAATGGAAATATCAAAAACACATACTCAGTATTTTAGTCCAGAAGATCTTCAAAAGATAGAAGCTAATAGCCAATTCTTTTTAAAAAATTAATAAATTACTTTGATTAAAATAATAGTAGCAATGTCAAAAAACAGGGTGATCGGAAACGATAACACCCTGATTTGGTATTTACCAGAGGATTTAAAAAGATTCAAACAATTAACAACTGGTAATGCCATTGTAATGGGTAGAAAAACTTATGAATCTATTGGTAGAGCTCTTCCAAATAGAAGAAATATAATAATAACTAGAGATATTAATTATTCTGTTTATGGTTGTGAAATTGTAAACTCGATAGAAGAAGCAATTTTAATAACTGGTGGTGATTGTTTTATTATTGGTGGTGGTGAAATATACCGACAAGCTTTGGATAAGGCAGATCTAATCTATTTAACTCTTATCGATAAAGAATTTGAGGGTGATACACTATTCCCTGATATTGGTGATAATTGGAAGGAAATATCAAAAGAAGATTTTGAGAATAATGACTTCAATTGGTCTTTTATACAATATGAAAGATTTACTTTTTAACCACTTATTTTAAGTGGTTTTTTTATGCAAAAAAGAAACCCAGAACGTATCCTGGGTCGGTCCATAGATACTATCTATGGAGGGGTACACTTTTTTATTTAGATAGAAGTTTTATTAAATCTTCTGTTATTTTAGTAATAAGTTTTTTACCATTTATGTCAATAGCTGTTATGTTTTTAACCATTGAATATTTATCATTTCCATCAACTGTTAACATATTAACAGCTTCACAGATTGCCTTATTTCCTTTGTAAGTGTTTAAATAATATGTCTTTAATTCTGCTACAAACTTTGCCAAATCCACACCTTCGTTATAGTTATACTTAACAAGTTGTAATTCGTTATCCATTTTCTCAACCATAATATACCATATGGATTTTTTAGAAATTTTAACATTCTCCATAAAGTTATATGCTTTTGAAGCTTTTGTATTTTTTGGGAATTTTGCAACTTTACCAATAGTTTCTACCTTAGCTTCATTTTTTTTATCATCTTTTGATTCATCTTCTAATGAATCATTTCCTTTGATAGTTGTATCTACCTTAGAATCTTCTGATGGTATATTCGGATTAGATGGTTGCTTATCAACTAAATCACTTGGACTAAGTTCTTGCATTCCCTCTTTTTCCTTACTTTTAAAATCTGAGAATTTTTTAAACACTTTTTTAGACATTTATTTTTATAATTTTTTATATAATTATTATATATTAAAGTTTTATAATGGTTTTTTTAATTTTTATGTTTATTATAATACTTATCTACCATTATATTTCTAAAGTTTTTAACAAGATTCATTCTATCGAAAAAATTTGACATCAATGGTTGTAATCTACTTATAAAATAGTACATCATATCATTTTTAAAAATATGATTTGATAGAGTTTTATAGAATATCTTATTTTCATAATCAAGGTATTCAAAATCATCATCATTTCTATGTTTTAGAGTATATAACTCTTCCAATTTACTATCTTTGTATAACATTATTTATTATCTCTTTTTTTAGCATCAACAGTTCCATTTTTTATAATATTAACTGCTTTGAGTCCATTATCATCCATATTTTCTGAATATGGTGTGTAATTTCTATTTGACCATCCGCCTCTAATTACTGGTAACTCGTCTGATTCGAATATAATATCACCTAGTATTGGATCTATTCCTAAAACAAGATTTGGTGAATAATCTGTTGAACCTTCAATAGCCCCATTTTTATGATAATCTTCGTTCTTTTTTGATACAAATTGTAAATCTACTGAGTGTACATCCGGTAAATTTGATATCAATTTTAATAAATCAATTTTTGCAATTCTACCAACTTTATCAAGTGATAGAAAATAATTAGATATGATTCCAATTATTTGAGAATTCAATGATTCATCAACAACGTCAGAATATGGAATAACAAATATATTTATTATATAATATGATAGAGTTGGACTAACTATCTTGTATTTTTTTGTCAATTGAATTACACCACTACCTTTTAAATATTGGTCTATTTTATATTTTTCCCAAGAATCTAGTATAAATGCAGATTTATCTATGGTGAAATATGTATCACTATTCGATTTAAATAGATTTATATTAGGAGTTACTGATATAAAAATTGTTCCATTCTTTTCATATGCATTTACATGTGAAAAAACTCCTAACTTTTTAATATGATATGCGTATTGTTGTGGTAATGCTAAAACATAATTATTACTAGATATTGGTAGAATACTCCTTGTAAATTGAATTGATTCTGCATCTGCACCATAATTTATATCAGTATATGTTTTTATGTCAAAAACATCTTTGGTTGGTAAAATGGATGGGATTCCATTATCATCGTAATATATATCATCCATGAATTTCCACTCAGACTTATTTCCAATTTTTCTATAAACATTCCCCACAGATCCTCTTGTTTGTAAATAATAAATCTCAACAACAGATCCAATTGGCGGTATCATACCAAATGAACCATTTCCAAATATTACATCAATTCCACCATCAAATCCAGTTTTAACAACTGCTGCTTTTTCATCTGGTATCATATCATAAAGGTGTTTTTTAACAATCCAAAATTCACCATTTACAATAATTTGAACATTAAAGTTATCAATATCATTATTTCCATTTTCATTAATCACTAGTGTTTGTAATGATTCACCAGTCCCGGTGTATGTTTTTAATACCCATTTACCCTGTATTATATTTACATAAAACTCAGTATTTGGACCAATTGTTTGATTGATATAATCAACTCCTAAATGTAAAGCGTAATCTAAAGAGTTATTTTCATTTTTTAGACGCATTTTATTACTAAGTGTAATAACTTTACCAGCATCGATTTTAGCTCCCTTTTTAACAGATATCTTTAATGTACCGGATGAGCTGATACCTCTACTTATGTTATGTCCAGCATATACCGCAGTATTTCTTACAACTCTATTATTAGTTGCTGACGAACTATTTATATCAAAACTAGTTAATATATTTTTCAAATACATCATTGAAAGTTGATGTAAATTTTCAATAACTGATAAAATCTGACCATATGGAGAAGCTTTACTAAACAGAATATTTGCTTTACCATATTCTGCTTTTAAAAAATCTTCGATTTGAGATTTTATTTTTGTAAAACTTAATTCTGTAAACTTCATAATCTATTAAAATTTTGATAAATAATCTTTATCAAATCTTTTTTTATTTAGAATATCTCTAATATCATTACTGAAACCTTCAATAGTTGATTTTCTTTCAACTAAGTGAGAACTTTCATTTGTTGGATCCGAATAATAAGACCATTCGAAATTAGGATTTTCAATAGAAGATTTAGTTAAAATTAACTTAACTTCCATATCCTCATTAATTGATATTATAAAATGATTTCCAAATTTTAAATTTGATGACTCTTTCAACTCAACAGAGTTAAACTCATTTAATAAAATACCATGTAATTTATTTATATTCCATTTTAAATTGCTCATAATAAATTTATTTTTTAGTATATATTAATTATTAAGTCTTTATATTGATTTTTATCAAAAATCTCTTTTATTTTTTAATATATATAAATAAAAATGGTAGTATGGATAGTATAAAATATTTGTTTGAAATATTATGGTTAAAAAGTTGGGTTATGGAAAATTATGGTCTAACCGCAACTATAATAGTTTGCCTTTTATTCGTTTTTATGTGGTTTTTTAAAGTTAAATGGTTAGGAACTATTTTGAATTCTATTCAAGAATTCATTATATTTAAGTTATTAAAATCAAAGAGTAAAGGTGTTAGCGAAATAACTATATCTGAGTCAGATGTGGAAAATCATGACATCTTTAATTATATTGATTTTTGGAGGTATTCTAAAATACCAGCGATGCAATACTCGACTGAGTTTAGAACTGCTGTGTTTAGAAAATATTTACAACTTTATTTAAAAAGTTATAAAGATAATTTAAGTGAATTTGTTTCATCTGGTGATTTTAAATCTATGGATAATAATCAACTATGGATAAAGTTTTTAGAATTAATGAATGATATTATATATGATTATGAAAATGATATGAAAGATCTTGGAATTCCTTCAATTATTATTGAAAAAATGAAAGTTAAAAATAATGACACTATTAACTTAATTATAGATTTAATGGAGGGAATATGCAACTCAACATTTTATAACTCAGAGAATAACCTTTTAAAAGTTTATTCAATTCTTAATATTATATTATCAGTTTTAGAAAATACGATATCACATTCACAGGCTACTTCTAATTCAATAAATGGTCAATTGAGTGGGTTAGTTTTTATGGATGGTGGTAGAATAATTAAAGAACCATGAAAAAATTAATTTTAATTCTTTTTTGTTTATTTTCATATTATGCAAATTCACAAGATGTTGTAATTGAAATAGACAGCCTAATGAGAATTAAAACTATAACTTATCCAGACCTATCAAAACTGGTTTATGAATATAAAAATGATGGTCTTTATCTTATGAAGCTTTATGATAAAAGAGGAAGACTTAACTCTACTGTTATAGATAGAATGGATATTGAAGAAATTAAACAGAAATATGAAATTAAGCCATTAGGTCATATATATCGTCTGCGTTGAAATCAGGATCAGTTACTCTTAAATCATAATATCCAGACTTGCTGAACTCAGCAAAATCTATTTCATCTGCATCTAATCTCCTTTTAACCGAATCATTTTTATCACCTCGACCACTTATTCTTTTTTCTCTTATATCTCTGTCTATATCAAGATAAACAACAAAACATCCTTTTCTGTCTTCTTCCGTAAGAGTTGAAAACTCTGCTGGTGTCATTATAAATATTTGTGATTTATTAAACTCTTCTTTTGTTAAACCATAGTACCAAGTTTCTGGATCTCTACCTTCTGGTGTTACATGAAAAGTTTGATGTATGATAAACTCATCATTATCTAATCTTTCCTTAAATGTCCAATCAGTTACAAATTCATAAGTAATTCCATCGACTTCACCCTTTCTTTGAGGGCGTGTTGTTGTTTTAAGTCCTGGTCTTAACCCTCGTTCAGTTAACTTTCTCATTAAAAAGTCCTTTCCCGAACCACCCGGGCCCAGCAAAATCACTTTTTCATTTTTTATGGATGACATATTATCAACTTTTTCTTTTTATATATTATTGAGATATAAATGTTTTTACAAAATTGGAATAATTTAATATCTCATTAATATTAAAGTTTAAGATATTTGTTGTAAATAGGAAATAACATTGATAATATATATAACTAAAATAATTAAAATAATATATGTTATGGTTAAATTCAAAGGAATATTATAAAGTTTAATGTATCTTATCAACAATAAATTGAATTGTATTTATTTTAATTTCTGATACAGTTTTCATTGAATACGTAGATGATGTGATCAAATCTTTATTAGTATTTAACTTATTCATGAATTCTGTTGAGAATATTCCATCAGGTAAAAAAGTTTTAAATGTTCTATCAAGTGGTATAAATCTAAACCAGTTAGATCCAATTCTTCCATCAACACATTCAAATCTATTTGTGCCTATTCTATTCAATACATCACCACCCAAAATACCAATTAATCTTGACTTTATTTTTTCATTTTGTCTATTCCAATCAAAAGGTTCAATTGGTTGACTTCGTGTTTCATTATTAAAAGTTAATTTTAGCACCAATTGTATTAACCCCTGTTAATCTTGTAAAATTAAATTCTGCATTATGTCCGTGGATTTTAATGACATTACTATAACTAAGATTTAAAATTGGAATTAGGTTTGGCCCGTTTTCATTATCAATACCTCTGATTATAAAATAATTTATTTTAAAATTAAAAAGATCTGTTGATAAAAGGTCTAAATCTTTTAGAGATAATTTTTGAGTATCATAATCACCAAATTTTAGAATTCTAGAATCTTTATTGGTATTAAAATTCTTCAACTCATTCTCTAAAAAAGAAACCGGTAAAGTTTTTTTACTATCTACTATACTTGGTTCTTTTTTAATAATCGTGTCAACAAATTCTAACAAATAATTATCTTTATCTGAAGTTGGTTTTTGTATTATTGTAGTATCTTTTAGATCATTTTTTAAAGGTATTTCTTTTGGCATACTTGGTCTTAATAACGAAGATGCTGCTAATCCTATTGCACCTATTGTTGATCCTATACTTTCATCTTTTTTAACTACCATCATATCATCTTTCTCAAAGTCGTTATAGTTCATAACTTTACCTTGATTTGCTGTGAAATCTTGTCTTTTAGAAAAGATATTTTTTAAATGTTTTAAACTTTTTTTTCTTCTTAATCTCTTAGCATCTCTAGGTCCATGATTTTTCAATCTTTGAAATAATCTATTAGATCCACTTGGATTATATGGTACTGATATATCACCGGATCCTTCTGTTCCCCCACCACTAGCCCAATTCGGTCCTAGTGTTGTCCCAGCAAGTCCTGATGGTTGTGATGAAACAACTGCCCCCATTCCCGAACTAACAGCTGGTCCACCGGTTGCTGATGTCATTTCATTAATTTCTTCAAATTTTAAAATTTTCATGGTTTATATATTAATATTTTTATATATATAAAAAATTAAATTTTAAAATGGCTTCTTTACCCGAATTAGAAATGAAACGCATAATGAAAGAATTGGATTTTTATGAATCTGATTATGAATATAAAAATGAAATTGTTATGCAGGCTGAAATGCAATTCATAAAATCAGTTAATGATTTTTTAGGACAAAATCCAGAATTAAAGACACTTTTTGATGAGAAAGTTCAAAAAAGATTAGAGGAGAATATTAAAAGAAAGAGTGAGGAAGAGGATATAGAAAATCCGGTAGAAGATAAACCGGAAGAAACTAAGTTTATAAGTCCTAAAATGAAAAAACTTTATAGAGAAATTGTTAAAAAAACACATCCTGATAAAGTTAAAGATAAAAGATTAAATGAAATTTATATAAAGGCAACAAAATATTATGAAGATGTTGATCTTTTATCAATTTATAAAATATGTAGCGACCTACACATCTATTATGAAATTGAAATTGAAGATAATGAATATTTAAAAGATAAAATTGTATCAATCAAAGATAAAATAAACTTTATACAAGCTACTTACACTTGGAAATGGCATTTTACTGAGAATGATGCTGATAAAAATCAAATAATATTTGATTATATAAAAGGACAGATTAAATAATATTTAATTTTAAATTCCTATCATCCAATAATTTCATGATTTCTTCTTTTCTAAAATTATTTTGATAGATATCATTTGATTTGTCTGAATTTTGAAGTTCCCAATCATTGCCATTACTAGTTGAATAAATATAATTATCATCTCCATCAACTATTTCAATTGTTCTGGATGATAATTTATCATAAAATCTTTTAACATCAGATTCTACTTTATATAACTTAGCACTTTCCCATTTATCACCATCTTTAACTTGGAAAAAGACATAGATAGGATTTTCTAATTCATTCTGTTCTATATTATAGATAAACATAAATCTACTAGGTCTTGTTAAAAATGTTTGATATGTTGATGTGTCTTCTAAATTCGATTTTTTTAACGATAAACTTGTTAAGTTATCAATAAAATCAGAATTATTAAATAAAAAATCTAAATCAAGTTTATCGTTATAATATTTTTTATCTAATTTAAGAGTATCAAATAAGTCAACTTCTTTTGCATTTATACTATTTAATAGCAAATCTTCTAACATATTCAAAGATTCCATAATATCAGAACCATTTAATTCAATATTTATTAAAAGAGATTCTTTATAATTTTTGTACGATTTTATCCATTTCATAACTCTATATATAAAAAAAGAAATATAATTTTAATATATATATTATTATGAAATGGTTAAAAGGTTATAAATTATTTAAAGAAAATAAAGAAAACAATTATTCATCTAAAAATTTAATACAAGAAATCTGTATTAGTATGGTTTTACTAAATAACGAATTCTTAGATAATCTTTTGGATAAAGGTTTAAAGGCTCGCTATAGCGAAGATTCTTCTGTATTCTTAACAGATTTGAAAAATCTATTGATTGCTAAAAATAGATTAGTTCTTGGTAAATTTGTTGGTGAGAAATGTGAAGAAGATAATGAAGTATCAAAAATTACTGCCTTATTTGAAGGTATTGAATTTTTAATTGATAAAGATTGGAATAAACTTTCAGATAGTAGAGTTACTGCTAGAAATATTATAGATAAAATTCTTAGTGATGAGAAATTAACACCAGAGAGAATTAGAAAAATATATTGGTTAGGTCCAAACAAAGATGATGATCATAAAGAAGATATTGTTATTGAATTAAATGATGGAAAACAATTATCAGTTTTTTTAAATAAAAATTTAACTGCACAAAAAACATCCGCATTTAGTACATTTGGTGATGATTTGATTGGTAATGATATGGAAAAACTTTATTCTGATGAATATTTACCAAGATGGAATAAATTGATTCAAGAATGGGTTAGAATTATTTATGAGAATGCAAATAAAGATATTCAAAGATATATAGAAAACTTCATAGATCCAAAAAGAATTGATACTATGGGATATTTTGAATATTTTGATATTAAACATAGTGATCCGAGATATAAGTTTTTAGGTGAATATATTAAACAATTTGATAAAAATATTTTAAAGTTTTCTGATTTAATGAATGAAATTTGGAAAGATAAAGAAAATTGTTTTATGGATCCGGTTAGAATAACTAGAGAATGGTCAGAAATTAAAATAGTTATTTTAAATTCAAAAATATTAGAAAATTTATTAACTAATTCTATTAAAGCTAATTTTCAAAGTGACGTGATTACAAAAGAAGATGGCTTAAAATTATCAGAAGGGACAGTTAAGATGAAATTATTTAAAACCATTGTTGAAAAGATGGGTTGTTTAGAAAGACCGCAATATTTATTTTCTAATAATGGTAATAATCTTCATATAATACCACAAAGATCATTTTTTAGAAAATATTATGATGATATGGATCTTTATTTTGATTATCATGTTAAGTTTCATTATAATACAGAAGATGAAGAAATGAATGATTTTAATATAAAAATGAGCTTAGAAATGGATAATGAAAAACTAATTGATATGTCAATCATTGTTAAACCAACTGGTGGTGAAATGTCCTCTAAATTATCTGCTAAGTATAAGTATGATTTCAATGATAAGTTTAACTTAATAATTAATAAAAAAATTCTTAAAGAATTTGAACCAAAAAATGATTAAAATAAATGGCTAAAAAAATATTTTCGGATTTAGACCTTAATGGTGGCAAAATAAGAAATGTTGGATCACCCACACAATCGGGTGATGTTGCAACATATGACTGGACTTTAAATGTATTAGATGGTGTTAAAGCTGGTTTATCACAATCAATAAATAATTTGATATCAAATAATGATCCATCACAAATAGATTCACTTTCTGAAATAATAACAGCATATCAAGCTGCCGATACACAATTAGATTCTGCTATAGATTCAATAATTTCTTCAGATGTTTCAATATCTGCTAGAATTTCAACTATGGAAAGTGCAATAAGTGGTGTTAGTGGAACATCTGGTATTTCAGGGACATCCGGTTCATCTGGTATAGATGGTACTTCGGGTGTGGCAGGTACTTCTGGTATAAATGGTGCAACAGGATCAAATGGAACGTCTGGTACATCTGGTGTATCAGGAACGTCTGGTGTATCTGGCTCATCTGGTATAAATGGTGCAACTGGTCCAGCAGGTTCTTATTCCATTGTTGAGTCCAACTGAGACATTTAGAGGTCAAACACATAGAAATAACTCAACTACAATAGATACATATGGTGGCGTTGTAACATCAACATCAGCATCTAACTTAGCTCAATCAGTTGGAACCGCTTCTTTTGCTTCAAGACATATTAGATTAAGATACTATGCATCTGTGGTGTCAACTGGTAGATATACTGGTGTTAGAGGATCATCTCAACAATTTTGGTCTGTTACTGGTGGTTTTAGATATGTTTGTAGTTTTAATATTTCTGATACTGCTTTTAGCTCATCAACTCAACAATTTTATGGATTAGGTGCTTATAATGCTGATTTAAATTATGGCGGTTTTTCAACACTATTGGTTAGTTCAATTACTAATATAATTGGAATTGGTAATGATAGTGGAGATTCCAATTTACAAGTTATATATAATAATGGTTCTGGGACAGCTAGTAAAATCGATTTAGGGTCTAATTTCCCAGCTAATAGAACAAGTGGAGCAGCTTCCACAACTGTATATTCAATACAATTGTATAATGAAACATATTCTTCTTCTGTATTATATGAAGTTATTAATGAAGAAACAGGTGCGGTTGCTCGTGGTACATTGACTAGCGATTTACCATCATCTACACTACTATTAAACTTTTTTGCATCTAGATCAATGGGTGGTGGTGGAGGTATTACTAACTCTGGACAATTTGATTTATTAAAATTAGGTGTTTATTCGCTCTTATAAAAAAATTATTAGATAAAAATGGAAATATTTAAATTAACACATTTGATGAAAATTGAAGATACTGGATCTGTTAATGTTTGTTTGAAACCAGATAGTAATTTAATTAGTGATTATATTGCCACATATAGAACATATGAAAGTTTAACAGATGCTGAAAACTCATTAAACGGATTTATTTTAGAAATGACTCCGCTTCTTTATAATGATTTTAAAAATATGGAAAATATTTCTCAAGAATTAAGAGATAAATTTATTCTATAATTTTATTTATATTATCATCTCTCCATGTTGATGGTGAGATGTTTTTTGTTATATTTCGGATAGTATCTGCAACACTATCTATAGTTGGATTCATATCAGGTGCATAAATTTCTTTAACAGTATTTCTTAATTCTGTTAAATCCCATTTTGATCCGTGTATATAATACATTTTATCTGGTAATAAATCATTTTTAACAAACATAGATGGTTTTTCTTCCATTACCAATTTATCATTTTGTATTAAATATTTTATTTCAATTTTGAACTCAGTTCCATCTGGTGAATTAGAAATCATAATTCTCTGTAGTTTATTATCAACATTATTGCATTTCCACTTTAACTCACCACTTTTTGTGGTTCGTGTAATCATACTTATTAGCTCTTTAACTTCTAAATTCATGTAATTTATAATCTAATTTTTTTTAAAAGTTTAAAAAAGGGATTTAGTTTTTAATATATAAAGGTGTTAAAAATAAAAAGCAAATATGGCTAAAGAGTTTTATACCCGGTTAGATTTAAATGGACACCAAATAATAAATGTTGGATCACCAACTCAATCAGGAGATGCTGCAACATACGAATGGGTTTTGAGTTTATTGGACGATGAGATCATAGGATTATCTCAATCTTTTGATAATTCAATTAATATAGTTAATAACAGAATCGATGATTTAGAAGATTATGTAAATAATAGCTTATCTGGAACATCTGGTACTTCTGGCATTTCTGGGACATCTGGGATAGATGGTACTTCTGGTGTTTCTGGGACATCCGGAACTAGTGGAATCGATGGAACTAGTGGAATCGATGGAACTAGTGGTTTAAACGGATCATCTGGTTCATCTGGTATTTCTGGTTTAGATGGTAGTCATGGAACATCGGGTTCATCAGGAATTGATGGTACATCAGGAATTGATGGATCTAATGGCACATCCGGTATAGATGGAACTAGTGGTATCGATGGCACATCCGGTATAGATGGTACTAGTGGTGTCGATGGGACTAGCGGTATAGATGGAACTAGTGGTATAGATGGTACTAGTGGGTTAAATGGTTCATCCGGAACATCAGGTTTTGGTTCATCCGGAACATCAGGAGAAAGTGGTACAAGTGGTTTAGATGGATCAAGTGGTACATCTGGTGTAGATGGATTATCAGGTACATCTGGTGTAGATGGGACATCTGGAATTGGAATCGATGGTACAAGTGGAATCGATGGTACAAGTGGTTTAGATGGTTCATCAGGTACATCAGGTCTTGGGACATCAGGAACATCAGGGGAAAGTGGTACATCTGGTGTAGATGGTTCATCCGGTATAGATGGTACAAGTGGTTTAAACGGTTCATCAGGAATTGATGGTACTAGCGGTATAGATGGTACAAGTGGTTTAAACGGTTCATCAGGAATTGATGGTACTAGTGGTTTAAATGGATCAAGTGGTACATCAGGATTCGGAACATCAGGGGAAAGTGGTACAAGTGGTTTAGATGGATCAAGTGGCACATCTGGTATAGATGGTACTAGTGGTTTAAATGGTACTAGTGGTTTAAATGGTACAAGTGGTGTAGATGGGACAAGTGGATTAAACGGTTCATCTGGAATTGATGGAACAAGTGGTTTAAATGGAACAAGTGGTACATCAGGATTTGGAACATCGGGAACATCAGGAGAAAGTGGAACTAGCGGATTAGATGGTTCATCAGGTTCATCCGGTATAGATGGTACAAGTGGTGTTGATGGAACATCTGGTATAGATGGTACTAGTGGATTAAACGGTACATCCGGTATAGATGGAACTAGCGGTATAGATGGTTCATCAGGAACATCAGGATTCGGAACATCTGGTACATCAGGTGAAAGTGGAACAAGTGGTGTTGATGGATCAAGTGGCACATCTGGTATAGATGGAACTAATGGATTAAACGGTACATCCGGTATAGATGGTACTAGTGGTTTAAACGGTTCATCTGGTATAGATGGAACTAGTGGTTTAGATGGTTCATCAGGAACATCAGGATTCGGAACATCTGGTACATCAGGGGAAAGTGGAACAAGTGGTATAGATGGTACTAGTGGTTTAAACGGTTCATCAGGAACATCCGGTATAGATGGTACAAGTGGAATCGATGGGACAAGTGGTTTAAACGGTTCATCTGGTATAGATGGTGCTAGTGGGTTAAATGGTTCATCCGGAACATCAGGATTCGGAACATCAGGAACATCCGGAGAAAGTGGAACAAGTGGTTTAGATGGTACAAATGGTTTAAATGGGTCATCAGGATCATCTGGAATAAATGGTACATCCGGTATAAACGGTGCTGATGGAATAGATGGTACAAGTGGTATAGATGGTACTAGTGGGTTAAATGGTTCATCCGGAACATCAGGTTTTGGTTCATCCGGAACATCAGGAGAAAGTGGAACTAGTGGATTAAACGGTTCATCAGGTATAGATGGAACTAGTGGTATAGATGGATCTAATGGTACATCCGGAATAAATGGTGCTGATGGAATTGATGGTACTGATGGAATAGATGGTACTAGTGGTGTTGATGGAACAAGTGGTTTAAATGGTACATCCGGAATAAATGGTGCCAATGGTTTAAATGGTTCATCAGGTATAGATGGTGTCAATGGTTTAAATGGTTCATCAGGTATAGATGGTATTAGTGGGTTAAACGGTTCATCGGGATCTTCTGGAGAAAGTGGGACAAGTGGTTTAGATGGCTCATCCGGAACATCCGGTATAGATGGTACTAGTGGTTTAAATGGGACAAGTGGTATAGATGGTACTAGTGGCTTAAACGGTTCATCTGGAATTGATGGAACAAGTGGCTTAAACGGTTCATCAGGAACATCAGGATTCGGTTCATCAGGATCTTCTGGAGAAAGTGGGACAAGTGGTTTAGATGGTACATCAGGAATTGATGGTACATCCGGTATAGATGGATCTAATGGTACATCTGGTATAGATGGTACTAGTGGCTTAAACGGTTCATCTGGAATTGATGGAACAAGTGGCTTAAACGGTTCATCAGGAACATCAGGATTCGGAACATCTGGTACATCAGGGGAAAGTGGAACAAGTGGTATAGATGGAATAAGTGGTTTAAACGGTACATCAGGTATAGATGGAACAAGTGGTTTAAACGGTATAAATGGTCAGAACGGACAGGATGGTACATCTGGTATAGATGGATCAAGTGGTATAGATGGATCAAGTGGTACATCAGGATTTGGTTCAAGTGGTACATCAGGTGAGAGTGGTACATCAGGTGAGAGTGGAACAAGTGGTTTAAATGGAACATCTGGAATAAATGGTATAAATGGATTAAACGGTACAAATGGCCAAGATGGTCAAGATAGTACTAGTGGTATAGATGGCTCATCAGGTACTTCTGGTTTTGGTACATCCGGAACATCTGGTTTTGGTACATCCGGAACATCAGGAGAAAGTGGTACAAGTGGCTTAGAAGGATCTTCTGGAACATCCGGTTTTGGAACATCCGGAACATCCGGTTTTTCAGGAACATCTGGGGAAGATGGATATAATGGTGATAAGTTTAGATATGAGTTTATATCAACAGTTGACTATACAGAATCATTTTTTGAATTTATTTTAACAAATAAATTAGGATATAGTCCGGGTCAATCTGTTATATTAGCAATTGATTATCAAAACTATATTGAAGGTACTGTTGTTGAATATAATTATAATACTGGATATATAAAAATATCTAAGGGTAGTCAATTAAGACCAACATCTCCTGGATACTTTGGTAACCCAACTGCAAGTTCAGTTAGATGGTTCTTAAATTTAGATGGGGCTTCTGGTGGTGATGGTTCATCTGGAACTTCTGGTACAAGAGGCACGTCAGGTACTTCTGGAACATCAGGTTTAAATGGTACAAGTGGTTTAAATGGTACAAGTGGTACAAGTGGTTTAGCTGGTACATCTGGTACATCGGGATTAACTTTATATGCTGCATTATCTGGATCAACTCAAATAACATTTGAATATCCAAAAATATATGGAACTCCAACTTCACCACTCAATGGTACATTTACTTTTGATTTAACAAACTCACAATATTCAATAGTTCAGAAAATATACCACAATGGTGTTTTAGCATCATTCCCAGCATCCTGGGTTAGAGTTGGTAGAGGAACGTATGCATTGAATTCATTGAATATTATTTTTGTGGAATGGGCAGGTGGATCAAGAGTTGAATACTGGATTACACAATAATAAAAATATTTTTAAAATATGATATACAGAACATTGATTAGTGCGGAACCTAATATACAGAATAATATTATACAGATTGGATCTTCAGCATTGAAAGACATAAATACACCTTTCAATTCTAATAATAAATATAGTTGGAGTGGATTTATATACACAAAATCAGAAATTGGTAATAAAGTTGCTGTTGGTAATGATGAGAAAATGAAAATATTGACAGGAATCGATGTTTATCATAGTAATATTACATCATTGAATTTACCAAATCAAAATATCTTTTTGGCTCATGTTACAGAATTTCAATTTAATAGTATTCCTAAAATAGACTTATCAGATTTAACTATATCAAATTTAACACTTTGTAAGTCTTCTTTTACTAGTTCTCCTCAAAATAATAAATGGTCTACATATAATTTTGATACTAATTTTTATTATAATGGTACTCAAAACTTATTACTAATTTGGGAAAATAGAAGCGGTATTATATCTGGCTCATCATCTACTTTTTGTACTTCGACAAAAAATGCAGCAGCTTATTCAGTTAATAATATTGCATTTCCAACTGGAAATGCAATAAGAAATAATAACAGAGTTAATGTGAAGATTAGGTTTTAAGAAAGCAAATATTTTACTATATAGATTAAATATACTTTTTTAATTATGGGATTTTTTCCATTATATCGAGATAATTTATTAACTGGACCTTCTTATGTTTCTTTGAGTATACCTCCTATACCAAGTGCTATTCTTAAATCTATTGGTCAAGATGGTAATACATCATTTTTATTACCTAATATAGATTATATTAAGAAGGTATTAAATGGTGATTTAGGAATTGCGGATACTGCTTTAAAAAATGTAATATTTCAACAGATAAATAGTCCAAAAGCTATTATCGATCTTAGTGTAGTAAAAAAATATGCTGAGATATCTGGGTTAAAATTAGAGAATACCCCAAGTATATCTAATTTGAAATTAGATTCAAATGTATCTAATAATAAAATAGATCTAAAAAGTAACAAAAATGAAGCTACTGAAATAAATCTAAAATCAATAAAAAATACAACCTCTCAAAATAATTCAAATGTCAAGATTCCATTGGATTTAGATAATTCTGGGTCAAACTCATTTGATAAATATAAAAAGGGTAAAATATTTAGAATACCAAAATCGGATATAAAACCACCAGAAGAATTAATGGGGTTTAAATCATTAGAGATGGTTACACTAAAATCCATTTTTGAAACACAAAAACCTTACATTGAAATTGCTAAAATTGTTTTAGATTCATTAGGAACAATTGAAGATATAATGGCTCGCGTAATGCCATTAGCATCAGCAAATCCATTAACTCACAAATCAAAAAAGCCTGTTGTTAACTCTGGTTCAGGTAAAAGACCAAAGGCAATGGGATTTGGTGGTGGTGTTGAAATTAAAAAATCATCTAGTGATTTAAAAAATCTAAGTAGTGATAAAAAAAAGTTTGCGGGTAATGGAACATCTACTAATAAAAGTAGTTCTTTGAGTACCAAACAAAAAGATGATAATATAGTTGATACTAATATTGATAAAACATCTCCAACTAATTATGATGATCCAATTTTAAGAGAATTATCAAATAAGTATAAGATACTAAATGTTCAGTATTCAACTGGTTTTTATATTCCTGGAACTGATTATGAATATTCTTATGTTGAATTGCCACCAGACTCTCAAATACTTGATAATAAATTAGAGGAGGATCAAACAGAAGATGATTTATATGATAAATGGAAGCCAAAAAATTTAATATTTGGTATATTTGACTCAAATGGATTACCAGTCAATCCAAATGAACCTTTGAAAACATCTGGATATTCTGGTAATAATAAAATAGAAGTAACAACACCATTTAAAAGAGTTGATTGGCTAATCGATAATCCAAAATGGAAATTTAAAGATGGTGAATGGAAATGGCCAATATTAGGAGAACCAAACTATGTATTCACAAATGGATTTTTAAATAAAACATCTAAAACAAAACCAGATGATTCTGATTTACTTCCACCTTGGAAATTGAAAAAATATAAAGAAGGTGATAAAAACTTAATAAACAAACAAGATGCTATGCCTGGTGATCCGGTGATTGAAAGTTTTGATTCAATTGATAAAGTTGTATTTCAAAATTATTTTAGAGAATACACAGAATTGAGTTTTAGAGGTGTTGATTTATCTAAAGAAGAGAAAATAGATGCTATAAAAACAATAACAACTAATCTAGAAATAGATTCACATTTAGAAAATTTATCAAGGTATGGTCAAAATAAATCATCTGTTTATGACTCAACTTTTCCAGATGCTTTAAAAAAGAGTTTTACTCCTTATAAAATATATGTACCCGAATCAAAAAAAGATCCAAAGTTATTGGATCAAAATGGTATGATATGGATTGATCCAGAGTCGGATTATGACATGAAAATAATAAAAGTAATTCCTGTTAAAAAACTAAATAATAAATCCGAGTTAAATTATAACTATAATATTAAAACATATATAAAGAATGTTTTAAACATTGGGTTATCTGATGGTAGTAATTTTAATATTGACTTTTATAAAAACTCAACTCTACAAGAAAGTTTATCAGGAGTTGATAATTATATTTTAGAGAATTGGAATATAAGTGGTGATAAAATAGACAATACAAACGATTTTAGAATTGACATTTGGAATCAAAATCCAATTAGAAAATATAAATCATTAACAAATTTTAGTTGGTATGATTCTAAAAATTTAGAGACCTCTACTATAAAAAAATTAGGAGATAAGTGGCAATATGTATCTGGGACACAAAATTTAACTGGTTATAGAAAATTAGATGATGATTATACATATGTCTATGTTAAAAATGGTATTATAGAAAAATGGTATTATCTTTATGATACTAATTTATCTCAAAAAGAAACCGGTAATTTTAGACTACCACAGTTTTCGGAAAGTAAGAAAATAATTATAGATGTGAATAGTTCTAACATTTCTAATGAAATTAAAACTATACCTCTATATCAAATTAAAACTGAAAATAATGGATATAAAGTATTAGATCCATCAACATTAAATAATAAATTTCTTTCAAAAGAAGAGTTATACTCTAAGAATAGTTATTCAATGGGTACTAAATCTAATCCTCAAAAATTAGAATATATCGAAAGATATCAACTAACCGATTTAGATACTGATGTTTATTATATAATAGAGGGTGTTAAAATAGAAGACAAAATTGATAAAAGTAAAAAAAATGTAAATGGTGAGGATGATAGTTCTTGGTATAGATTACCACATGCTGTTGGTGCATTTATACCTTTTATAAAATTACTTATTAAAATATTCTCTAAATTAATACCATCTATAAACAAGTTTATAAACTTATTATCTAATCCAGCAAATTTTATAACTGATATAATATCAGAGAAATTATCAGAATCATTCCCATTTTTATCAAAAGAGTCATTTGATTCATTTAAGAATTTGTCACAGAAAATAAAAAATAGAGATCAAATAATTAAAGACAAAGGTGGTATTTTTTACATAGAAGATATTCAAAAATCATTAAATCCAAATTTAAAAAATTTAACATGGTCAAACAGTTATGGTATTAAAAAAAGTAATATAAATTCACCAGTATTAAGCTCTAAAAAAGAATTATTAGAAAATAAAACTATAGACAATAAAATATTGGATAATAATAAAGTAGATTCAAAAAAATCTAACTCTAACTTAGGCACGGAATTAAACCTAAACAATTCGAAACAAAATAATTTAAATAATCAAAATTCTAATAATTTAAATAATCAAAATTCTAATAATTTAAATACACAAAGTATTATAAATAAATCTAATGATTCAAAAAATAAATTAGAAAATTTATATGATAAAAGACCACCAATATTGAAAAATAATGAGAATTTTGGTGATTTGGCATTTTTATTAGATGGTAAAGCAACTATACCATTTAGAGTTTTAAATATGCAGTTTAACTTAGGAATGGAATTAAAAATGTTAAATTTATTAGAAAATAAAGCTCCTTTAAAACTTATATTTGATTCTAATATCAAAAAAAATAAAAAAGATAATTCAAGTAAAGGTTCTGATAATTTAAATAAAAATGTTTCTGATAATTTAAATAAAAATGTTTCAGGTGGTGGTTCTTTACCACCAACAGTTTCTAAAAATATTGATCCAAAACAATATGAAATAATCTCTGTATGGTATTCAACTGGTAAATATATCGAAGGTGTTGATTATGAATATTCTTATATTACTACAGAAGAACAAATTCTTTTAGATGAAGTTGATGAATTAATTAAAAATGAAAATGTTGAAGAGCTTGAGTTAGCAAAAGATAAATTAAATAATCAATTACTTAAAAATAAAAATAATCAAGCTATTAAAAATAAATTAAATATTGTTAATAGCTTATTGGAATTGTTAAGAGGTGAGACGCAACCAATATTAAAATTAGTCTTATCATTAATAACAACACCACTTACAATAATAGGTGATATTGTTAAATGGATAATGGATTTTTTTAAAAGTTTAACTAACCCAATTAAACTACCAGCTAAGATCGCAGAGTTTTTATCTTTTAGTTGGATATTAGATTTTTTCACACCAAAGGGGATAATGGAAATAATGGGTATTAAATTTAAACCTGAATTATTACCAACATGGATCGCGATTGCTAGTTCGGGTGGTTTGGATTCTGATAAAAAATCACTAATAGATTCTAAACTAGGAAATTTATCTGAAAAAATAGAAAAACCTAAAATAGATTTAAAAAAAATAGAGATAGAAAAGCCCGATATTAACTCAAAATTAGGAAGTGAAATAAAATTAAATAATAAATCAAGTAATATTGCCCCAAATAATATTAAAAATATTAATACGTCCAATATAAACAATTTAAACCAAAATTTAGATTCAAATCTAAATAAAATTAATGGTGATTTTGAATTTGCAGATCTAAGTAAATTTTTCAGTGCTCCATTTATGCCAAAATTACCAACAATTATTTTTTGTTTAAAATTATTTATATTATATGTAGGTAATTTTTG